>Ga0209800_10000182_pt1 | contig 123389 bp, 119 predicted proteins | sample Higcelweek8metaG_FD_187174 | JGI IMG/M metagenome (GOLD analysis project Ga0209800, IMG submission 187174) | Freshwater pond sediment microbial communities from the University of Edinburgh, under environmental carbon perturbations - High... | ecosystem: Environmental > Aquatic > Freshwater >... | reverse complement strand
AGCTACCGTGTTATGGATCAATACCTCAATGAAAAGGGAATTGATGAGATTCTTTCACATCCATTTCTGCGGATGAGCATTGTCTCAGCACGCGCGAAAGGGCTCGCCTCAAGCGAAAACAAAGCGTTTCTGGGGGCTGGACTCATAGGCGCGCTCGCGCTCAACACACTGAGCAGATCATCATTGAGGATGACATTTGAACGCACCGTCTTTTCTGATCCGCGCGATACCGCGCCCTTCGCGGACGCGTCAGAGTTCCCCACGCAGAACGTCACTCTTATGAAAAACAATTTCCGCAAAGCGGTGATGGCCTCCGGATCAATCCCGCTTGTTATGTCAGGCATCACCGATATTCCCGGTGCGCGAAAAGGGATATATCGCGACGGAGGAATGATCGATTATCATTTTGACATGCCCTTCGTTCCCGACGATAAAGGACTCGTTCTCTATCCTCACTTTATTCCCCGCGTGATTCCGGGATGGCTCGATAAATACGCCGGAGGCAGAACCGCGTCGAAGCGCACACTCGACAATATGATTCTCATCTGCCCTTCGGAAGAATTCATCAACAGACTCCCCCACCGTAAAATTCCTGACAGGAGCGATTTTCATACCTTTTTTCAAAAAGACAAAGAGCGGATAACGTTCTGGGAAAAAGCCGTTTCGGAAAACCGCAGACTCGCCGACGAACTTGCCGACCTGATTGAATCGGGACGTATTTCGCGGGAGATTCGTCCGTTTACTCATTAAACCCGGTTGTGTTTGTCATCTATATTGCTCTTGACTGAAATATCGGATATGCTATATTTCTGTATTCAGCTAACAATCAGATGTAATGGGAATATATGAAGAAACTCACTGAGAAAGAAGTCCGTTCCGTAATCGATTCGGTACGCACCGGGGATGACGCGCTTGCGGTTGTGCGTTCTTTCGCGACATCACAACCGCAGTTGACCGAATATATCGATGAGTCTTCAACTCAGTTCTCCCAGGCGGAAAAATACTTTATCATCAGCGCGTCATCGACAATCTGGAACGTACTTGCGGTGACAGGTTTGGACATCCCTTTGATCACCCGTGATACAATCGGGAAAATTGTTTCCGATATCAACACCGAGATCAGCCCTCTGTTCGCGCAATCAGAGAACGATCCGCTCACATCTATGCAGTCCATTATCGATCATTCATCACAGGGAGAACTTCTTCTCGCGCTCATCGGAATAATCCTGTCCGCAACCGAGGACAAAGGTGAAGACCGTATCCGCGAGGAGATACTGCAATCGCTTTTCTTCAGGCTTATCATCGTCATCGAAGTTCTCTCACGAACCGGACAGGAACTCAAGGCGCACTGATGAGAACACAGAACGAAAGAAAACTCACGGCTCGCCATGCGTCATCATCCGGAAGAACGAATCACCACGCGAGTCATGAAGTAATCTGTCTTAAAATCGTGCTCAATGAAATCAATCCGCCCGTCTGGCGGAGGGTACTTGTAACAGCGGACACTCCCCTCAGCGATCTTCATCTCATTATACAAAGCACGATGGGATGGATGAATGAGGCATCTCACTATTTCATAAAAGATTCCGCGAAGCTATCACCGCGCGGAGCGCATCGTCATCCAAGATCAGGTACGCATCTTTCATACCGCGAATCGCACGTATCGGATATTTTCTCATCACCGGGAGACACCGTTATTTACACCTATTCTTCCGGTGACGGATGGTCACACAGACTCATATACGAAGAATCCGTCAGCCATGACGAACCGGCCGAATACCCGAAATGCATCGGCGGCGCGCGCGCATGTCCTCCCGAAAACTGCAACAGCATAATCGGCTATCTGTATCTGCTTGAGGCTCTCGGTAATCCATTTCACCCGGAACATGAGTATATCCTCAACCGATTCGGGGCTTACGATCCCGACACGTTCAGCAAAACCGACATCAACGAGAGATACCGCGAGGACAATTACGGCTGTTACTGAATTATCACGATTCTATTTTATACACATCGCCTGACCGCCTTTATCTTTCTCACCAGATAAACAGCCGTATAACTTGCCGCAAGCGACGCCATCGATACTCCGATAAACTTCAGTCCACCGCTGATGTGTAATCCGACTATCGCCATCTGTATTCCCACCATGGGAAACACATGATAGAGATATACACCGTATGCGTTATCAGAAAAGAAGCGCAGTACCGGCGTACTCCGATTCATAACATCCCTGAACAGCACAATCAGACCCGTACTTACCGTCACCGCGATAAAGGTTTCAACAAACACATACACAAGTTGGAGCATTTCCGGGGAGAGACGTCCGAATAAACTCCCGCACAGAATTCTTATCATAACACCAATAACACCAGCCACGCAGAAGACTTTCCCGTCAGAGGAACGGATCCTTTCCAACAGCCCGGTTTGTCCCGCAATTACGCCCGTCAGAAAAAACACCGCATACTGAGGCATATGCGCAGGTTCAAGTCTCACACTATGCAGTACGACCAGCCATCTGTCGATCGGATAGCTCATACGCACCGCATACGATAAAAGCGCGACGCCGATCCACACCGCAGCCGCGGCGGTATACACCACCGATGAATTCAGTCCGTCACGCGCTTTATTCTCCGGAGATCGCGGACGGATCTTACGTACAATCCACATCACCGCCGCGAACAGAGCGCTGTAAATCAGAAGATGCTGCACAAACCACAAATGCGCGATGATTGACTGCACCCCGTCAGCGGTTCCAAGGTACTTCACGTACGCGGCGAGTGAGGAGTAATTACCCATATAATAGTTAATCGGTAAAAATATTCCAAGCGAAACCGCCGCCAGAGGAATGAGAAGCCGCATGATCTTTGAACGGATGAATCCGGCCGTGCCATATTTTTCATAAGCACCGGGCATCACATAACCTGATATCAGGAAGAAAAGCCCCATAAAAAACGCGGCGTTGATCGAGAAGAATGTCCCGAGCCAGCGCACCGGCTCACCGTCAATAACCGGCCATGCGCCGCCCGGACCGTACGCCTGCCCCGCATGATGAACAACGACAAGAATTACCAGAAACGAGCGGAGATTATCAAGATAAAATTTCCGCGTTGAAAGAGACGCCATTTGTTTACTCCATATGAATTTATTTCACAATGAGAGTAAACCGGATTCTCCGGTCTGTCGCCCCGTATTATAAATCGGAACTCACGATACGTATTGAACAATTCCGCGTGCGGTACTCACCCGGTGACATGCCGGTCATCTCCGTAAACACGCGGTAAAACGCGGTTTTGGAATTGAATCCTGACGCATACGCGATACTTAAGACCGAACGCTCTGTCTGTTCCTCCAGAAGCGACTTCGCCTCGTCGACGCGGTAGGAATTTATATATGAATTGAAGTTCTTCCCGAAACGGGTGTTGATAAATTCAGAGAGCATGTGCGGACTCATTTCCATCAATGATGAAAGCCGCTCAAGGGACAGATCCTCATCACAATAGATTTTTCCGCTCTCCATGATATCCTCAAGACGGTCCCCTATCAGCGAAGTATTCATTCCGGAAAGCAACGACCGCGTATAGCGGACTTTGCGTACAGCCCGTTCCGCACTGCCCCAGTCAACCTTATAAAACAATGGGTCAATTACCGCGGCAAACGCGACAGTTGCGACAAGTACGAGCGCCGCGGTTTCCGCCGCCTTCCCGTTAAATAACGCGAACACAATCAGCAGAATTATTGCGGAAAATGTAAGTGACGCGGCGACAAGAATCGAACGCAGCACCTTCTTTTCCTCAGCACCGGCCGCAGTGCTCATCCTCGCCGAGTCAACGAAGATCACGACAATATACGCGCACATATGTATGAGAGCGGCGAAATCCAATAACCTGATACATGTCACCACACTATTATCATTTACAACGCCGTACCGCCCGCAAACCGCCGCTATGACTATAATCGTTGACGCCGCCGCCCACGTAATCAGGTGTCTCACGGAATGCATGTACATTTGATTTCCCGAACGCCGACGCAATGATGAGTACATGATAAACAGCAGAGGCCCGATTACGAATTTGAGATTCTTCATAAGCAGGAGAACAACGGTATCAGCGGGAAACGCGCGCAGATTATACGGATATTGATAGTAATTGGTGAAGTAGTGTTCAAAAAGAAGAAGTGACGTCGCGACAAGAATCAGTGATACAACACGCGTGCGGACACTTTTAAAACCGAAAAATAATGCAGTTGTTCCTGATACACCCGCACACATGGCTCCGGAAAAAATATACAATCCCAGAAAATGCCTGACCATTACATACCGCCCGATTAATCACAACACATAAAGATGAAACAATCAATACGCGTTCACTACCGACGGGTCAATGAGTATTTGCATTCGCATCACATGAAGAAATCAGTTTCAACACATCAGTTTACGGAGATGACAATGATATTGAAACAATAGCGCTCGATTTCATGAAAGTATTGGTAATCGATCTTGATTTCAAGAAAGCGAGAAACTACTGCAAACCGGATAGTCTGGCATTTATTGAAATCAGCGAAGAAAAGCAAACACAGAAGGAGATGGCTCGAACCAGAATTGAATGCATCATCTGATGATACTCAAAAATGATCATAGGTATAATTGATGAACGCCGGCAATGCGCCGGCGTTCGTAGAAATAATTCCATACAAGTTGCATCTTTACGAGCAATGAATGAACCCTTGACCGCTTTAGTCCGAAATCATCGGCTCATTCATTTTATATTGATAAAACTTGTACTTGTGATCCGCACTTTCGCAGTAGATAACGGAAATTACGCCTGTTACCTTTAATGTCTTTCCAATTGAATCCCGGCGTGTATCAAGAATTTTCTTTGGAAGCATTATCTGCGCTTTTTCTGTGTGAATAACCAACTTTGACATTGGCTCACTACCGACTAAATTGATAATTCCGCTGACTGTAATCTTTTCCCCGTCTTTAAAAAGAGGAATGGGTTTGTTCGACACACAGCAGAACAACGTCAGTGAACATATCAATGCGACACTGTATATAAATACATTTCTCACTGTTCATTCCTTTTCGTATTAACGGCTTTTCCCTTGAATCCACTCCTTCCGATAACAGCATCAATCGGAACAGGACCAGACCAGGCAACGGGTTTTCTCACGGATTTCCTCGCCGATATTTTTGTCTTGGTCGGAAGCATATCCGGAATTGTTGCCACCACCGAATCGCCCGATACCGCCGTATTACCATTGAATGCGAGAAGATAATCACCTTCGTATGGAGCTGTATCGTCAACCACGCCGTCTACGGTAAAGGCTTTGAATACAACATGCTCAGGAACTGTTGAGGGAGTGTACGACGCAGAAAGTTCTTCAATAACACTCTGCCCGGGATACAGTGCCCAACTATTTTTTTCTGAATTATCTCTCATTGGAAAATCTGTGATTTTATCTTCATAACCGTAAATACCGGATTCCAGAGAAAGTTGATTAGCGATAAGCCAGTCTCCGAAGACGATTTGCCAATCCGATTCCGAAGGAGACGCGGAAAGCCCGCTATAATATGATACATGATCACGAACTCCGTTGATTACCGCACGGTAATCATGATATGCGGAGTTGGTTATTTCATGAAAAACACTATCATCATCAGAATGAAACCTGATCCATTGAAAGAAAAGATATGCGGAGGAGTAATCCGTCATTGAATTTCCCCACGTATAAAAATTATCCGTTCTTCCATTACTTAAATCAGTATAATAATCATAGCTTCTATATGTAAGCTCACCGCCACCTTGGGCAAAACACTCCGCGACAGATGACAGCCCTTCATTAAGCCATATCTCGTGTTCGGCGCCTCCGTTGGAAAGCCCATTGATATTATAATTCACAAGATGCTGGAATTCATGAGCGACAATACCCGCCGTCTCTATTGATGTCGGATCACCCGGATAACAATCTACATAGATCATATCGCACATATTCGTATAACGATTATCAGATGACTCGGAAAGCTCATTATACGAATCAAAATATCCACCGACATATCCGGTATTCTCCTTACCGTCCCAGCCGTCTTTAATATCAAGAATCAGAATGATGATCTTTCCATTCGCGTCGACATCACTTTCCTCTCCGAATTTTGATGTCACCATCGGGTAAATTTCATTATCGAATTTACTGACAATTCCATTGATAGTAGAAGATGTTACTTTATTCTGACTGGCAGAGTCAAGATACACCTCACAATAATTTCCAGTCTTTACTTTCTTTGCCTGCACTTGATAATACTCTTCCAAAGTAAAATCAGCGGCATAGAATGCTCGATAGTCAGAATCCCCACCACCGCCACAAGAGAACAAAGTTCCCGACAATATCATCATTACACTAAATGCAATCCGCTTCATACAATCTCCTTTCTTCGATATTTTGTATTTTGGAAATCATGAATACCATTACCTAGTAGTGCCTACTTTTGAGTGCCCGGCTTTGTACCCTATCCGGTGTCTATTGTCAATCTATAATTGCATAATAAGAATTACTATAATCAATAACATGTACTAATATAATAATCAATTTTGAAGTTTTTTTTGACAAGGAAAAGGCATTTAATCATAGCAACAACACCAATTATGCACAAATGCAATTATTGTTATCAGAATTTTGCCGGTTGAATATAAAAAAGACGGGTGCAACCCGTCTTTTTTATATTCAACCGGCAAAACGCGGTGTTTATCTCTTTACACTCGTTCGATATACTCGTCGGTCTCGGTATTGATTTTGATCATATCGCCCTCTTTCACGAAGATCGGGCATGATACTTTCACCCCGCCTTCGCAGACGACTATCTTGAAATTGTTCGTGACACTGTCGCCGCGCACAGCGTTAGGCGCTTCAATGACTTTGAGCGTAACCTTGTTCGGCAGAGTAATCTGTATCGGATCTTCATCGTAAAGCATGATCTCAACCATCATTTCTTCGGTAAGGTACGCCGCCTTGTCACCGACCACTTTCTTTGTGACCTGATGCTGTTCGTAGGTGTCCTTCTCCATGAAGTAGTAGAAATCATCATCGCAATACAGATAGCTCGCCTGAACCGACATCACGGGAGCCGGTTCAAAACGGTCGGACGCGGTAAACACTTTCTGAAGCTGTTGCCCGGTTTTGAGATTGCGGATCACGCATCGCATAATCGCTTTACGCATCTGCATACGGTGGAACTCGGATGATACCACCACATAAGGCGCTCCTTCAAATATAAACGCCGTTCCGTTACGAAGATCAGTATATTCCATGACTAAAAAACTCCCTTGTATTCATACGCTTTCCGCGCAGTATTCTCTTTTGCAATTACAGATGAAATCGGGGCGACTCTTCCTGCAAGAATAATTCCGTCGCCAGTCACCGAAAATATTCCGGTAAAATCCGGGCAAGGCGTGCGGACGCCCCGGCTGAACGCTTCGCCGGATCGGTCATTATCGCGTATTTCATCGCGGAACGGCACGCACACGCACTGTCTTTACCGAGAATTCCGATTATCGCGCGGATAAGCGCTTTGGCGTGTCCCGAATTCGCGACGATGTTTTGTATCACCATTTCGACCGACACGTCAGCATGATCAGTTTTCCAGCAGTCATAGTCGGTGCTCATGCACACCATCGCGTAACACATTTCGGCCTCGCGCGCCAGTTTCGCTTCGGGGAGTACGCTCATGTTGATAATGCCACCGCCCATCGAACGATACAGTTCACTCTCCGCGCGCGTTGAAAACGCGGGGCCTTCCATACAGATGAGCGTCTCATCGCGGTGAAGTTTCACCCCTATTTTTTCGATCTGCGGCGCGATCGCGTCAGCGAGGCGTGCGCAGAAAGGGTCGGCGAATCCCGCATGCGCGACGACGCCGTCTCCGAAGAAGGTCGACACCCGTCCCCGCGTGCGGTCTATGATCTGCGAAGGAAGCACAAAATCACGGGGAGCTATTTTCTCTTTGAGAGACCCCACCGCGGAGAACGCGACGATCTCGCGTACGCCGAGCATCTTCAGCGCGGCGATATTCGCTCGTGCCGGAACCTCCGTAGGCAGCAGGAAATGCCCCCGCCCATGCCGGGGCAAAAATGCGGCGCGCGTTCCGCCGCTTTCGGCGATGGTGATGACATCAGACGGTTTACCCCATGGAGTATCGACCTCAACCTCCTCAATGACTTTGAGTCCTTCGACCTCGTATAATCCTGATCCGCCGATAATTCCTATGTCCGCCTGTGCCATCTTTCCTCCGTATTGTGCGCGCGAATTAATTTCAAAGCCCATCTATACTGACCGGACGCCGGTTCCGCAAGCACAATACTCGCCGCGGCGATTTGATATTTTATTTGCTTTTATCGCACGGCGTTGTAGATTTCGATTGTGAGGTATTCATGGGAACTGCAGCGGGCGAAGAGCTTATAACCGCGTTTGATAAAGTCCGCCACATTCTGAAAGCGGGATATATTGAAATAGCGCACTCGGCGGGGGGCATAGTCGAGATTTTAGGCGCCCGATCTTTTGAGGACGGCGTCGAGTTTCTTCCGTTTGAGGCGGTCGCCGAGACCGCTGAGTACAAAAAGGAAAGCTCGGCGATTCACGAATTCACACTGACGCATAAGAACAAACCTCTTCATTGTATCGCGCTCCGTGTTCGCGGCGATTTTCTCACGGTCCTCATCGAAAGCAAAACACCGATGGATCCTTCGACCCCGCTTCTGGCGGCGTATTGTCACGCGTACGGTGACCTCGCGCTGAGCCTTGCGCCCAAATCAGCGGCGGGCGACAACCCTTCGAATAAAGAGCTCAGCAACATACGCCAGATTCAGGCCATGCTCTTCCCGAAGTTCGAGAACATCCGCGGCTTTGACATCGGCGCGGCGTATTTCCCGTCACAGCTCATGTCGGGAAACTTCATCGACATGAAGGAGTTAAGCGACGATTTAATACAAGTAAGTACCTGCGTGGTTAACGGATATGACTCGACCGCGTCGTTTATCGGTGCGGCGGTACGCACGCTTCTGCAGGCGCTCTCTGGTTCTTCGGTTATTCCGTCGGCGCTTATTGAAACGATGAACTACCGCCTCGCGAAACTTGTCGCCGGAATACACTACATGGTCAGTGTTTCCATTTTCCAGCTCAATCTCAAAACAGGAAAGGCTTCTATATCGTCACTCGGCCCTGTTTCCACGCTCTTTTACATCGCGAACAAGAAGCGCGCCATTGATCTCGGAGAAACGCAGATTGGGCATGAACTTTCAAAGCGCGCGGTGTTCAAAGACATTTCTTTCATGCTTGATCCGGGCGATACGTTGCTTTATTATTCGGAGGGTGCGGTCAACGCGGAGAAGGAGGACGGCTCGGCGGTGTTCGGGAAGCAGAACCTCTACGACAAGTTCCGCGTCAATATTGATCAGCCGTCGAAGGAACACGTGCAGACGATATCGCAGTGCATATTCGAGTATATCGATTACACCCCGATACGCGACGACATCCTCCTCGTGCGCATCAAACGCTCCGGAACATAAGAAAGAGGGCGAGAGAACTTTTGGGAAATTGTTTTGATCACAGGTTCACCAGTACAATATGCGATCAGGAAGAACTCTTCAGTGAGTATCGGATGTAATTCTCGGGTCTTTTGCCACTAGAGATGAACGGGGGATTTACCACGAAATACAAGAAAGGGTCGCGAAATGGGAGAAGAAACGATTGGCGAAGTTTCGTGTATTTCGTGGTCGGCGGTTTTGAATCTCTCTTTTCCTGTTATGAAATTACAATCTATTTGTCGCATAACGTCAACCACTTTCCAGACCACAACTCACTGCATAATGAATCTTATCAGCAGTGAAATTCTTTACAGGACAGGCTCTTCAATTTTTTACAAATACTCTATGACTTGGCGCAGGGAGTGGATTCACGTTGTCAAATAATCTTTCAAGGTCTTTTTTAAACTTGTTATTAGTTTCAGATTGGACTGTCGTTTTATTAAGTTGCACTTTCACGTATTCATTTATATCGTTCTTACCACATGAGAACAGTATAAAATTAATGCATTTTTCTCTGTTTTTATTTTTATCGTATAATATAATCCACCATTGATCTTCCTGCTTGAAATCAGGACACTCGCCAACTTTAAGCAATTTAATAAACGTAGTAATGAATTGTTGATTCTCATTGTATTTCGTTTTAGGAATATTTGTTTTTATATAATTTTCAATCCTCTCTGAAAGTTGCAAAACAATATATCTTTTATTAATAACAGAAAAACCCGTTACTAATTTATTATCAATTCGATCGTTATAATCATTTATATCAACCCTAAATAAATACTTACCACAAAGACTACCAGAAGTTTTATAAATTCGCTCAAGTTCTGGCTCATCAAGTGAAATCCAGCCAGGTAGTGATAAATCGTACTCGGTTCCTTTGTGTTTAATAACACTACTTTTATCAAAGGCAACTAAGTTACCAATTGAAATTATAATAATAAATACCGTTGTTTTTACAATCACACTGTTAACCATCTTGAAATAGCTTAAAATGTATTATGGAAAAAATTGTATATTATATCATAGATAATTGTCCAAATCGGTTTATCATCTTCTTCATTTATCATACTTACGTATTCCCTTCCTATTTATCCCATTAAGAAACTCCGCCCCAATCACCGCATAACTGCAACCACTTTTCAGGCCACAACTCACGGTATAATGCTACTTATCGGAGCAGAGATCCGTTAAAACAGTTGACTCATTACAGGACAGGTGCTAAAATTTCATACCGCTTTGAATCGCATGATGGTGAATATTCAGGGAGACAGTAAATCGTTATTCGCACGTCCTTAGCGGTGTCTTCTGTTTTATCGGGTTTCACTGTTGATACCATGGATAATGCGCTATCAGAATTGTGCTTGATGTTGTATGGTGATTAGGGATGAATTTTCTGATGATGAAATGGACAATTAGCCGTTATCCCTATGTAGATATTAGGGATAGGCGTATTGATCAATTTCAGACCGCAATCGTATTAAAGTGATCCGCATTACAAGAGAACAGAGCGAACAATATCTCATTTATTATGATGGCATAGGCTTTTATTATGAAAAAATACTTCGTTTTATTATTTGGATTTTTGCTTTTTTCCGGATGCGGTACCGACGGTACCAATACCGTTTATAACCCTCAAAATTTAAATTATTATAATTATATCGATGAACCTGATTTTGAATATACCGTTAAATATGATGATCATGTGCCCGCAGAGAATATTTTTTATGTTGCACCGGGCGGGAACGATGAAGCTGCGGGAAGTATCGGTGATCCGTGGGCGACTATTCAGAAGGCGGTCAATACTATTTCTCCCGGGCAGAAAGTCTATGTCAGGGAAGGTGTTTATTCAGAAGTCATCTGGATCAATAATTCAGGAAAGGAAAATAATCCTATTATCCTAAGTGCCTATCCGGGAGAAAAAGTCGTTATCGATGGTTCAGCCTTTTCGAGACTCGCAGCTGATGCCTACTGGGGGATGATTAATGCCACTCACCAAAATTATCTGATAATCCGCGGTTTTAAAATCAGAAATGCCCACTGTGCCGGAATCGTTATGGATAATTCCAATCATATAACCATTGAAGATAATCTGATCTACAATACATTGGGTTCGGGTATAATATCCTATTGGGGTGATGATATCAAAGTTGAATATAATGATATTATCCTGGCCTGCAATCTCAATATGTTTGACGGTTCGACATACCCTGAACGGCTGGCCTGTATTCAGGAATGTCTGACCGTTGCAGGAGCAGACGTTTTCAGCATAGCCTTTAATAAGGTGCATCACAACGGGCTCTCCATCCAGTATGGCGGGGAAGGGATAGATGCCAAGGCGGGCAGCTGTCACGGTAGAATATACAGCAATACTGTTCACCACCTGAATAAGCTGGGAGTATATGTTGATTCATACGGGCATACCAATGACATCGATGTAAACTGTAATCTGGTTTATAATTGCAGTGACTGGGGAATCTGTATCGCTGCGGAATCCAACGATTTGACTGAGAATATCCGTATCTTTAATAATATTGTTAACGGGAACCATGCAGTTGGTATTGGTGTGGAAAACTGGGGTCTGAATGGTATTCACCCTTTGAAAGATATTTATATATATAATAATACGATACTGAATAACGGAAGCCCTGATGCGTGGGGAGTCGGGATTCATATTGATGCGCCGAATGCTGATAATGTACAGATTTATAATAATCTTATAGCTTATAATAAGCTTCTTCAGATCCAGGTTTGTACTTTGACGACGGGCAATTCTCGTCCGACCCGATTCCTGGTTGATCATAATCTGATTTTCCAGGAAGGATCCTATTATAGTGTAAATGAAGAACCGGGGACCAATCAAATCAGGCATAGTCCTCTTTTAAGTAATCCCTACGGTAATAATGGTTTTTTGAATGCCGGGTCGCCTGCCTTGGGTAATGCTGGTGAAACACGCTACAGGCCTGGTCTCGATTTTTACGGTAATCAAAGACCGATTTCAGGTGCTTTTGATATCGGAGCTGTGGAGTATAACTAATAGATATTTTAGGTTATGCGAACGTTGTGCTCTGAAATGTTATTGATGTTTTGCGGTAAATTGTGAAAACGATTTATTCTGTTCAGTCATTCTTTAATATACCCTATAAATTTTCATCATCAACCGTATAATCAGCATATGCCATACAATTTGGACCTGTCGCAGTATCCGTTGCTTTTAAATCACCATCAACATATATTTCAACAGTTACTGTTGCATTATTTGTTGTCGTGTTAACAGCAGTTATAGCACAAAGTATTGATGTCTCGTCATCTACATGTTTAGTCCATTCTTCAGATTGCCAAGGTAGACTTGTTACCAATCCATCAATTGCACTTTCATTTGCGGATATTGTTACACTTGTTGCCGTGCCAGTTACCTTGTAATAATAACTAGCATTTCCATGCTTACCAACGATCGTATCACAAGAGATTATACAAAAAAGCGACATACATAATACAACTACTAAGCGCATCGCAAGCTCCAATCTGATTACTTAAATACTCGTTCTTAAAATGATTCTTGACCGGCACATATTAAACAATCATCTAACATCACATTTTGTTCATAATGCTCTTCACAATTATTCAGAAATGAAAGAGTACATTTCACACCGTATTATACCGTACTCCGTACACGCGGATCTTCTTCGATTTCCCTTTCACCTGAACCGTTCCCGCCGCGTCGAACCTGATTCCCGACTCGCGTCTGATTTCCGCGCGAACCATTTCGCTTATGACAATCGGAAAACCCAGTTCCTTGGTCTTTCCCTCAAGGCGTGACGCGGTGTTCACCGTATCACCGATCGCGGTGTAATCATGTTTGACTTCGCTTCCGATGTTGCCGACCACCGCGATTCCGGTATGAATACCTATCCCGATAGCGAGATTCTCATCAATAAGGCCGAGAGATATCGCTTCGCTGTTCACATCAGACAGACGGCGCATCATCTCACGGGCGCAGTGCACTGCCTTTTCCGCATGATTGTCCACATCGTGCGGCGCGTTCCAGAACGCCATGATCCCGTCGCCGATGAACTTGTCCACGCACCCTTCGTAACTGCGTATAACTGAAGACATTGCAGGAAGATATATATTGAGAATCCCCACGACATCCTCGGGACTCGGCTTGTTCTCGGACAGCGTGGTGAAATTCCGAATATCAGCGAACATCACCGTCACCTCACGTCTCCGCCCTTTCAGAATCTCCGTTCCGCTTTCGCTTATAACCCGATCAACAATCGCGGGATCAAGATAGCTTTTCAGCGTCGACTGCAGAAGATTTCGGTCGCGCCCGAGAAGATAATGCGAATACAGATACCCGAAGAAGAACCCGGCTGAGAGCCCGACACATGGAAGAGGTGACAGCACATAATCCATCGATACAAAAAGGATAAAGCTGACCGCAGAAGACAGACCCAAGACGATAGCGAATACCGCCAACGCATTTCCGATCCGGCGGCGGGAAACAAGTATTCCTAAAAATACAAACACCAGGCTGATAACCGCAGCCGCTGCGGATCCTGTTCCAGAGATAAAACGTCCGCGCGCGAGCGTATCGACGGCATTCGCGAGAATCTCCGATCCGTACATTCCCCGGGTCTTTCCCGCGCCGGATGAGATGTACGGTGTATTATGAATGTCCCCCATCGAAGGATCGTACGCTCCGAATATGACGACCTTCCCCCTGAACTTTTTCCGCAGATACTCTCCGTCATCAAGATGCGCGTTGAGCTCAACAAGAGGAACCATCGGCACTGATCCGGGAGGTCCCGCGTAATTGATCCGTATCATAGAAGGGACTTTCATATCTTCCGCATAGACCGCTGTATTCGACCGTACAATTTTTTTACTTTTAACCGCGACGGCATATCTCATATAAATACGGAGAGGAAAACTTTCAACGTGAGTCCCTGCTGAATAATCATAAAGAATCGTTTCGCGTACAATTCCGTCTTCGTCATAACTGAGATTCGCGAATCCGAACGACACTCCCTTTGTACGCTCGGCGAGCGCCATCAGTTTCAGTTTGGCAGAGGTGCTTAAAATTCCGCTCACCCCGAACATTTCACGGTAGCGCCGTGTCACATACACGGGAAACGCGATCACGTCTCCGTCAATCGCATACGGAAGCACAGACTCGGGTTTCGACAGCAGAACTTCTCCGAGACGCATCTTTCCGAAATTATGACGCTTTGACTCCACTGACGCGAGGTGCAGAATATCAAATCCAATCGCTCCCGCTTTTGCGCGCGACACCGCTTCGACCGCTCCGGCGAGCTCCCTGTCCCAAAACATCACCGGTTCGGGATATGCCTCAAGTGTCGTGCGGTCAATCCCGACTATCACGGACGGGAAGCCGCTTCTGTCGACAGGAAATACCGCGTCCCTCGCATGAAAGAGAGTGTCATAAATTTTATTATTGAAGTAACGGTATGATGCGGTTGAACCGAAAAGCAGTGTACCCGCGAATACCGCCCCCGTGATACACACAAGCCCGGCACGATGAATATATTTACGCTTCACTATTTCACTTCCATCTCATCGATCAGCGGCTTTATTTTATCTTTCAGCGATTCTTCTTTCTCTCCGGCACGAACCGCTTCCTTATACATCTCTATCGCGCGGGGAATAAGCCCGTATGTTTCATACAAACGCGCAAGGAGAAGATATCTCACTCTGACGTCAACGAACGATCCTATCTCGGATTCCCGCCTCATAAACGCCGCGTCGGATTTATAATCATATAACGAAAACTCATTGATACCTGATCCTGTTTCTTTCTTACCAGCGTCAACTCCGCGTATATACGCGGAAAGATTTTCCCTGCCCGCGAGAGACGGCGCGTTGAATGGATACACAAAATAATTATACGGGGATGAACCTGTCCAGAGAACTTCTTCTCCGTCTTTGATCTGAATTTCATACATTTCAGTATGTGCGCTTCTATTCCATAAAAAAAGCGCCTTTGACGGAAGAATCAATGTTCTCAACAGTACAATCTTTCCTTTTGTCACACCGCGCATACGATATACACCACTGCGTTCGCCCTTTCTTTTCAAGAGTGAGCTTTCATTTCCATCACCGGTTTCACCGATGATGTCAACAGCCGCGGCGCACTCCCTCTTGTCCACATCAAACCGCTTCGCGGCCTTCCCTTTTGCGAACACAGGTTTGTCTCTGATCGTAAAACGCGCCGCGCCGACAATCTCATACCCTGTTCCGGGAAGAAGATTTATCCGGAGATGTTTTCCTTTGGGAAGATCAACCACATCAGAGTAATACAGAAGTTCCATCACCGAAACATCTGTTTTCTTTCCGTTACGCATAACGGAAACCGCCCCGTCGGAACGGGCGACAAATCCAGCAGGCTTGGCTGTCTCAGCCGGCAATACCGATATCGATACAGAACAAACCAATACGCATACGATTAATCTTATCATTCTGCCCCTTCCATGAATTCAGATTATGGTAATTCAATCCCCGTAAAGAACGAATGAACTCCAGAAATACGGATCGCTGTATTCTTTTGAATGGATGAATTCTTTTTTCGTGTCCGACATCGCCTTTGAATACGAGCTCTTTGCCGCCGACATTCTTTTATATAACGCGATCATAAAGCGCTGTGTCGGCACATCAGCCACCTGCCACAACGTAACGTTCACCCGGGCCGAACCCGCTTCCTGAAACGCGCGAGCGAGTCCCGCGACACCGTCACCTCGTACGAATTTTCCGAGACCTGTTTCACATGCGGAAAGGGTGACAACATCAGAACTGAATCTGAGAGCCGCGATTTCCGGCACCGACAGATAACCATCCTCTCCGGTTTTCGTCCTGCCCGACACTTCGGAAAACACCACCGACGAATACGCCACTTTTTCCGGATCGTAATATCCGTGACACGCGAAATGTACCGCCCTGTACTTCGCCAGAATTCCTTCTTTCGAATAACGTTTTACCGTGGATTCCGTGACATCCTTTCCCGTAACAATCAGAACGTCTTTTTTAAGAAACGGGATATCGCCGATCTCCCTGACCTCATTGAGCGTCCCCGGAATATTCTCCCACGAAAGACCGCACAAATCATAGTATGATACACTTTTTGATTCACCGAACCTGATTCCCGCATCAGGCGGAAGTTCAGATCCCGACGTGCGTTTAATTCCGGCGCGTCGACCCCGCGAACTTTCTTTTTTATCGGAATAATCAGCGCCGCCGAAAGCGATCAGTCCCTGCGATCGTGCCGCGATTTTTCTCGTTCGCGTCATCAGCAGAACAGAGACCGAAGGACAAAGTGTTATCTCATACCGTTCGCACAAGTATTCATTCATACGCGTGCTTCTGAGCGCGTCAAACGGCAGGAACGAAAGTTGTCCGTCCGGAATGATGATTATTTTCTTTATCCCGTTGAGTTGAGCCTCAAGGGGCGCGATCAATTTATCATAAAGATCGTTTCCGAGTTTCGTTCTTTCACGGGTTCTGTTCGGCTCTATAATTGATTCCCGGAAACCCTTGACCGCCTTGTCATAATCAAAATCCCCGTCAAGAGATACAATAGTTTTCATTTTTTTCCGTATAACAAGACAGAGCGGTTTGTTCCCTGAATCTTTCACCTCACTATCGCTGATGTATTCAAGTATGGCCGTCTCATCATCACACAGCTCCTGTGCCTGAGCCGGAGACGCGATCTGTGTTTTACGGAGACGACGGTATTCACTGTTCTTCATGAGTCCGGCATTGAGCCGGTCAAACTCATTACTCGCCGATTCAATATCCTTACCGATCGACGCGATAAGCTTCTCATCGATTTTACCGTCTTTACGTGCGATCTCTTCTTTTCGTCGTGCGATAAGCGATAGTATCCGTTCATTAAGAGATGTAACCCGTATACGATCAGCCTGAGTGACTCCGTCAACGGATAATGCCGCGTCAAGTGTGATCCTGTCGAGAAACGCGCGGGCCTTCATTGATTCAGCGGTCGTGAACACCGCGTCAACATCACCGAGTTTCATGCTCGCCGAAATCGAGTCATAATAATACCGGACTCCGCTCTCCATAACTGCCGAACGCTCCGCATCGGTTTTCGACCGCTCATGTTCAATGACATCTATTATACCGTTGAAAAATTCTCTCGCCCGCGCATACTCACCGCTTTTCATTTTCATATACCCAAGGTATCGCGAGGAATCGATCACGAGCGACGGCAGTGATTTCCGTTTTGCGATGTCGAGAGCACGGTAGATATACTTCTCAGCGTTCTCAGTATCTCCGCTCATGTAATACGCGAATCCGAGAAGCGGGTACGCAGTGCCTGACGTGGGATGATCAGCTCCGAGCCTCAATTCCGTGATGCTTATACCTTTCAGATAACTCTCGATTGCAGATGAATATTTCCCCCGCGCGGCATAGAGTTTCCCGATCAGCAGATACACATTCGCGGATTCAGGGTGATTCTCGCCGAGAACCTTACGGTGAAGCGCGAGCGTTTTCTCCGCGATAGTAAATGCTTCATTATATGATCCTGATTTTTCAAGAGATTCAGCCAGACCGAACAGTGTCGCGATGGTATTTATATGTTCTTCCCCGAACACCTCATAATCAATTTCTTTCGCCTTTTCAAGATACGCGATGGCTCGCTCATCTTCACCCATCGCAGAAAACACACGACCGAGACTGAAATATGAAACCGCGACAAACGCGTGTTTTTCTCCGTAGGCGTTCCGGTACAGCTCGCACGCGCGGAAATAGCATGAAATCGCCTTGCTGTATTCCTGATCATTGTAATACTCAAACGCAAGCGCGTAATATGCCGACCCCACATAGGGATGATTCTCCCCGTACGCGGCGACATAGATGTCACGGGTCTTCTCGAAATATTTGCGGGCGGTAAGATGATCCCCGCTCAAGCGTGCATTGTCACCCATCGCATAAACCACTGTCGCCGAATACGGATGATCCGCGCCGAGGACTTCGTCATATATGGCTTTTGATTTAAAGAGATTCTCATCCGATTTCGAATACTCACCCTTATACTGGTACACCATTCCGATTGTATAATACACCGATCCGGGACACCACTTGTATGCTGCGGGAAGAACCGTTCGGCCGTACAATTCAAGCGACCGCGCCGCCGAGACCAGAGCTTGATCATACTTCCCTGTCATGTGCAGCGCGGAAGCCATTCCTCCCTCCGCAATAGCGATGCTTAATCTGTTATTGTCATCATCCGGACCGAACAGGCGGAGAGCTTTCTGATAACTTGAAAGAGAACCGGCGTAATCACCCGCATAGTATTGATACATTCCCAGATAACTCAGACGCTGAGCATTCGCCGCGCTGTCCGCACCGTATTTTTTCTCCACAGCTGAGATGGATTTGGTTATTTCGATGATGGCGGTTTTATAATCACCACGGGAATATGCTTCGGTAGAAATCTGGTCGCTTGCCGTTATTTCCTGATCGACATCGGACTGTCCGTACACAACAGTCCCGCACGGAATACCCGCGAAACACACGGATAAAATAACGAATGAAAATATATACCGTAAAATATGTTTCATACGGAAAGAGTATACCCTGCAAATAACCGCGTCAAACTCAATTCTCTATCAGTAACGCAATATAACCCAAAACCGCTCAGCGCGCACAGCCCAGTTCACGGCGGATATCGAATTCATCATCATTATCTGACGTAAATTAATTAACCGCGGATTCCGAAAAACATGATTGCGCACTTCCATGCGTTACGGCTTCATGGATTCATTATGAATACCATCGTGAGATTGTTGCTTCTGTCTGTTTTATTTATTATCCCGGCATCCGCCGCTGACCCGGCTCCCGAGGATGATATTTCCGCCGCCGATTATGATCCCGTCTCCATAGCGCTCACAGACATCGATACCCTTCTGAGCACAGCTGTCGGCAACCGCACGGTAACCGGCGCGGTGGTGCTGGTTGGTCACGGCGATGACATCATACTTGAAAAAGCATTCGGAACCAGATCCCCCAACGGTTCTTCGCCAATGACAGTCGACACCGTATTTGATATCGCGTCGCTTACAAAAGTCGTCGCAACCGCTCCCGCGGTCATGTCACTCGTTGAAAATAAATCTATACGCCTTGACGCTCCGCTATCGAAATACCTGCCCGCGGCGGGAAAAGGATCTCACAGGAGAATCACCATACGTCAGCTTCTCACCCATTACTCGGGAATCACTTCCGATCTCCGCCCTCCCCGGCGTTCCCGGAAAAGAAAGAAAGTATATAGTCAACCGGTTCTGTCCCGGATCTACACGGCGAAACTTATCGCTCCCGTTGGACAAGCTTTTCAGTACAGCGATATCGGTTTTGCGATTCTCGGAAAGGTCGTTGAGAATGTCAGTCGCCAGCGGTTTGACAAATATGTGCAGAAAACCATCATAGATCCTCTTCAGATGAGTTCCACATGTTTTCGACCCGGCAGAAATTTCGAAGGACGAATCGCGCCTTCTGAAAAAGGACGAGGTGATCATTACGTCTGCGGAACTGTTCAGGATCCGACCGCGGGAAGACTTAACGGCATCGCAGGTCATGCGGGATTGTTTTCCACCGCACGCGATCTATCGCGGTTTGCACGAATGATACTCAACGGCGGAACGCTCGACGGAATAAAAATTCTCAGCCCCGGGATGATCGCGATGATGACATCACCCCAGTCACCTGCGGGAAAAGAAGATGTGCGTGGGCTCGGGTGGGACATTGACTCAAGATACTCATCGCTCAAGGGTAACTTTTTCTCGCCGGAGTCATTCGGCCATACGGGTTATACAGGCACATCAATATGGATCGATCCTTCAATCGGAACATATGTGATCCTTCTCACCAACCGCCCCAACCTCACTGACGACCACACCGATATCCTCACTTTACGAAGAGAGCTTTCCGAGATCGTAGGATCCATCTACGCGAATCCGGTGGTGGAGAAAGCGAATTGATTACGATCTGTCAACATAACGGATAGATTCACCGTTCCGATATTTATTGATTTTCCTTGAGTGATGAGTCAGAAGATCCGGAATTGAGTTTGATTTCCATTTTGTGTTTTTAAGTCACGCAACATCGTATTCAGCGATACTTTCCCCGACCAAGTGCCCACATCTGCCGGTCTTAGCCCAGTTAATACGTTCTTGTGTATTATCAGAATAATGGGCTTTTCCGCATTTTGAACACTTTTCGAGAAAGCTCCCGCTTCTTTAAATGTAGAAAACACCTATAATAATCACGATCAGGATGAGTTTACTTACCACCGAACTTTTCGATGATGAAATCTCTGCAACACGCAAACTCGTTCTCATCACTGAAATACTTCGACGGGACAAGATACGCCTGCCGCATTGAAATGAACACATACACCGCTGAATCATCAGATAAAACACGATGAACAGTACTTGCAGTGAGTTTCGTCGTGAAACTTTCTGCTTTTATTTCAATCATGTCCTTATCGATGAATATTTTCTGGGGTTCAGATAACATTGTATTGGAATTAAAATATCGGGAAAGAGACCGTTTCGAAAAGTATGCAGTATATATCAGATAGTATATGGTAAAGACAAACACAATGAATGCGATAATTCCGACTGTAAAAGGATTTTTCCCGTCAAGAACCGACCGGACAAAATCCGAGACCCATATGACTACCATCCAGAACGCGATGACTATATAGATATATTTTTTCTTACCGCTGAATATCTGATTTTTCAGAAACGTACGGTTGAATCGACGATAATCATCGAGCTCAAGCTTCCCGGACACGTTGAACGTCATTGTTTTGTTTCCATCATCAATAATTTTTCCCATATCCACACGCATCCAAAGGCACTATTTAAAATTTCTATACGGTTTGAACAACCGTTTTTCTCATTACACATCCAAAAGGATTCTTCAGTAAAACATTTTTTGACAATACCTTGTTCTTTCCAGAAACTGAAATCACTTCATCGCATACACTTCGATGGTATCAGAGAATGCGAATCGGAGGCTGAACATACGGTATAAAGGCGCCAAAAGAATATAAAACGGATTTCTGCGGCTGATAATTCTCTCCGGATGAATTCCCGCGGGTCGAATAGTAATCCTGCGGAAACCCGACGCACGGAGAATCCGCCTTATAGCACGTGGGGACACATCAACACGGTGATCCACCGGATGCGACTCAACCCATCGCTTCCGTGAAAAAAGATACAGCGGTCCGAATACTGACGGCATCGAAAACGCGAATACTCCTCCCTCATTGAGAGAATGGTAAATTTTATCCAGCGCCCCTTTTGAATCAGCGCAATGTTCAAGAAAGTACCATGCGGTGATCACATCAAATGAGCGCGTGATAGCAGCTGTTTCAAATGGAGTTTCCGTCACCTGATATCCGAAACGGTTCCGGCAATAGTCAGCCGCGTAATGCGACACTTCTATCCCTTCAATGCGGGTAAAACCGGAGTCCGCCGCACCCTTCAGAAAAAATCCGAGCGCGCATCCTATATCAAGAACCGAATGGGGAGTCACGGTGTGTGCGGTCTTCCATAGCGAGAGGATGCGGGATATACGCGTGCGTGCAGATTTGTAAATATTCGGAAAGTCATCCGCATACGTGATCCCGTACTGTGTCTTATAATCATCGGTGAAATATGAATCGGAATATTCGAGCGGGGTATAACCGGTATTGAAAACCGTCCCGCATCCGCGGCACCGGAAGAACACTGATCCGGCGGACACGCAGTCCGCCCGGTCAATGCCGCAGAACGGGCACACGTTCATCGTGCGTCGTCTTCTCTTTCCTTCTTGCGTTTCGCGGGCTCCATAGCCACATTGATACCGCGGATTCTCGCTCCGTCAAAAGAGAGAATTATTATTTCGGCATACTGTTCAGGCACCTGAATGAATGAGTAATTCGAGTGGATATCAATCTTACCGATCGTCTTTCCATCAATCCCCGAACGCTTAACGATCTCACGAATCAGTTCACCGGGATTCATTCTGTGGTTCTTCCCGAGGTTTATAAAGAGACGGACTTTACCGTCCTGTACATCCTCAAATACAAGATTACGCACTTTCGGTTTTGAAAGGTCTTCTTTGAGATCAAGGCGGGAAATATCACCCATGTATTCCTTGAGAAGAGCGAGTGCGATACGTGAAGAGCGGCCGAAAAAAGGCATTCTCTTTTTCATCATGGCGAGCAACGGCTTGTACGCTGAGAGATCCTCTGTCTGCGCGGCAGAAAGGATCTTTTCAATTTTTTTTCTCTGGTCCATACTGTTTCCTTCTCATTAATGGTGCTGCAGACTTCCTCCATGCTTTTCTGCAACGGAAACGAAATTCCGGATATCCACAATTTCGTGCGCTTTACATCGAAAGCGACCCGCATCCGTGCGGGTATTCGTCAATTCAGATGCCGGTCAGACATCATGAAACGGGTCTTCGCCGGGTTATTACAGCCCGAACCCCGGTCACGATTACTCTTCCCGACGTATAAAAGATCAAGCAAAATTCTTATTTCTACCGTCCGGTTATCCGAACAAGACCCAAACTCGCGAATTCTCCCTGTATTTATGCAGATCTCGTCATGACTGAAGCAAATTTCTCATACAAAAATATTTGCGTTCCTCTTACGGAAATGGTAATCTAACGACAGGATAGGAGAGAAGAATGAAGCCGATACTTATCATCAAGTCTGTAGATACGACCGATTGTGAGACAAAGCGGATTTATAATTACGTAAAAAGCACCGTTGACAGTTTCAACGCGTATGTCAGTGATTTTCTCGAATCGATATCGATTACTGTCGAGAAAATTGACCACCCCGAAGATACGTCCCGTCAGGATGACAACGAACTCAAGGAACGAGTTTTTTATCTGAACACCCGAATCACAGAACTCGTGTCATCGATGAAATTGATCGCCGCGCAGATGCCGTCGCTTGTTGAATACCGTGAAAACCGGGCTGACTCACAGAATGACACACTTTAAAGTAATTACTGTCATCAGTAACATCCCTTCTTATCCCTCTGGCGGTATTGTCTAGAGCAGTTTCCATTAACGATGGTACAGGCTGCTCAAAAGTATAACCTGCAGCGATTCTGTGAGAAGTATTAGAGGAGAAATAAGAGAAATAGGGACAGGAAGGCGGTACGTTATCTGATTCGTTCAGAAACAACAGACTCGGACAATAATAAACTCGTTCATATTGTGCGTTCAGGGCTGAAATGTCCGGATACTATCCATCTCTCATTCGGATAACATTCCGGCATCAGGTGACAATCATTTAACGCGATTCTTTCGGATTATTCACACCAAGTTCGGTCATGAGATGGAGAAATTCACGCTCCGCTTCAGCCGCCGGCAGACCGCCCACACTATAGATACCGCAATCCATGGTGAAACTCTCGTGCATGAGAAACCGGTAATCCGCAAGAATTTCCTCTCCGGATTCGATGACTCTCAGAGCAATGGTATACCCCATATAGATGACAACATTCGGTTTGCGTGAATGGTTGATAAAATCGGTGACCAATCTGCGTTCCGGCGAAAAATGAATAAGATTTCCGGAATATCTATACCCGTATTTAGCACTCTCGCCGCCGCTAATCGGAATATAATTTTCAATGTGCATAAGATTGGGAAGCGCTTCATCAAGAGATATTCGCTCCAGGATTTCTCCTCTTTCCCAGTGACGGGACGTATAACACCCCTGTTCTCCGGGTACTTCCCGGGAGTCTCCCATATAAAAGAAATCATTAAAAAAACTCATTTTACCGCCTTGATCGCCTCATCAAGTCCCGCATAAGTCGGGATCAGCTGATTCACTTTTGTAAGCCGGAACACCTGCATAACGGTGTCATTCGCATTCGCGACAAAAAATGAAATACCCTTCTTGGACAGCTTGTTCCTAACCGCGATGAGAAATCCGATACCGGATGAATCGATTGAATACACCTTGTCAAGGCTCACAATCACCCCTCTAGGTACGCTGTTTTCAATCGCTTTCTCCACACTCGCCAACACATTCGGTGTTTCAAACAGATCGAGCTTCTCCAGCAGTACATCAATAACCACTACCCCGTTCTGTTCGCTGAATGAAATCAGTTTGTCCATCAATCCCCCGTCTTCATAGATTTATCATCCACGAAGATACCCCTCAAAATGCGCATCCTTGCGGTTTTTCATTCCTATGGGCACTTTGAACAACTGCTTATTCCCTTATTCAAAAAGCAATAAAGCGGTTATTTCATTAATATATGCCCACAAGAGCGGCTCAAAAAAATAGTTTTTCAAACCACCCCTATTTCTGCTCAACGCGGAACATTTCATCCCCCTGAACAGCTGTTCAGGCTAAAACAAAGAATATCCAACATACAAGCAAATTAGTAAACCAAAAAACGGCATGGAACAGGGCAAGAAAATGAAAGCAAAAGCCGTTGTTTTATCAACAGAGAGAGGTCTTCCCATAGGGAAGACCTCTCCATCTATATCAACTAAAAGCGCGATAACGCTTTTAACACTTACGACATCAATACATGCCGCCCATGCCACCCATACCGCCCATGCCACCGGGAGCAGCAGGAGCCGATTTTTCGGTTTCAGGCTTCTCGGTGATGAGAACTTCTGTGGTAGAAAGCATTCCGGCAACGGATGATGCGTTCTGAAGCGCGGTACGAACCACTTTCGCAGGATCGATAATTCCGGCTTTGATCATGTCTTCCCATACGAGAGTCGACGCGTTGAAACCGATACCGGCTTTTTCGCCTTTCGCTTTTTCAACGATCACGGAGCCTTCAAGACCCGCGTTCGTTGCAATCATACGCATCGGAGCTTCAACAGCCTGAGCGACGATTTTCGCGCCTATTCTCTCATCGCCTTCAAGCTTCTCAGCCGTAGCGGAGATAGCTTTCTGCGCGTTAAGGAGAGTAAGTCCGCCTCCGGGCACGATTCCTTCCTCAACCGCTGAACGGGTTGCGGAAAGAGCGTCCTCAACGCGAGCCTTCTTCTCTTTGAGTTCAACTTCAGTTGCCGCACCGACATTGATAACCGCAACACCACCCGCGAGTTTCGCGAGACGTTCCTGAAGTTTTTCGCGATCGTAATCAGAAGTAGTATCTTCAATCTGTTTCTTGATGAGCTTGATACGGTCTTTCACCTTGTCGCCAGAACCGGCTCCTTCGATGATAGTGGTATTTTCTTTCTCAATGATGATCTTCTTCGCGCTTCCGAGATCCTGAAGCGTGATTCCATCAAGCTTGCGTCCGAGTTCTTCGCTGATCACGTTACCGCCGGTAAGAACCGCGATATCATCCATCATCGCCTTACGACGATCGCCGAATCCGGGAGCCTTGACCGCAACACACGAAATCGTCTTACGGAGGTGGTTCACCACGATAGTCGCAAGAGCTTCGCCTTCAACATCTTCGGCGATAATAACAAGCGGTTTGCCTGCCTGAGCTACTTTTTCAAGCACGGGAAGAAGGTCTTTCATTGAAGAGATCTTCTTGTCATAAAGAAGGATGAAAGCCCCTTCAAGAACGGCTTCCATGTTCTCGGCATCAGTCACCATATAGGGAGAGATATATCCGCGGTCGAACTGCATACCTTCAACAACTTCGAGATGAGTCTCAATCGATTTTGCTTCTTCAACGGTTATGACACCGTCTTTACCGACCTTTTCCATCGCGTCAGCGATAAGCTCGCCGATTTCCATGTCATTGTTCGCGGAAATAGCGGCTACCTGCGCGATCTCTTTCTTATCTTTGATTTCACGTGATGTTTCAGAAATGTATTTTGTCGCAGACTCAACGGCCTTGTCGATACCGCGCTTGATGCTCATCGGGTTCGCGCCCGCAGTCACATTCTTGAGACATTCACGGTAGACCGCGCATGCGAGAATAGTAGCTGTCGTTGTACCGTCTCCGGCAACATCATTTGTTTTGGTCGCGACTTCTTTCACCATCTGCGCGCCCATGTTTTCAAAGGGATCTTCAAGTTCGATCTCTTTGGCTACAGTCACACCGTCTTTCGTGATTGTGGGAGCGCCGTATTTCTTATCGATAACCACGTTACGTCCGCGGGGTCCGAGAGTAACCTGAACCGCATTCGCGAGCTTGACTACGCCTTCATAGATTGATTTACGAGCTTCATCATTATACTGAAGTATTTTTGCTGCCATTATTAGTGCCTTCCTTTCGCTTATTTGGAAAATATCGCGAGAATATCACTCTCGCGGACTATGAGATAGTCCTTACCATTGTGTTTGATTTCTGTACCGGCGTATTTTCCGTACAGCACCACATCCCCTTCTTTAACATCAAGGGGAACGAGTTTGCCGTCTTCATAACGACCCTTGCCGACCGCTACAATTTTGCCCTGCTGCGGTTTTTCTTTCGCGGTATCCGGGATATAGAGCAATCCCTGCTTACTCAACTCATCCTCAACTACTTCGATGAGGACACGATCACCTAACGGTTTAATATCCACGATATTCCTCCTGTGGTTTGGAATTAAAGTATTTCGGTACAATAATAATCCACTCCCTGTCAGGGAGGTAATGCCCGATTTCTAGCACTCACTATAATTGAGTGCTAATAAGACATTAGTACAAAATTGGTTTTTCTTTTGCAAGCATGAAATTCAAGAAATTTGCCCTGTTATTCTTAATTTGAGGAAATTAATCAAAAATATGACGAATAAACAGATATTTTCGAAAAAATCAATTTTTCTCAGATTCTTCGACATTTTCATATCAAATGTCGGAATAAAATACCATTTTACCGCTTTGAATACCCCGGAAATCCAAAAATCCCAACGCTTCTGCTGAGACAAATGGAATAAAACGGGTTATCTACTTAATATAGATCGAATAGTCTACAACAGTATACACATAGTCGCATTCAGTTCCGTCAAAATCAAATGATACGTACAGAAAGTATCCGCGAGCGACCGAATTTTCCCTTTTGTATCGCGCGTTGTCCGCATTTGAAAGAAACACACGGTACAGATACCTACCTCCGACAAACCCCAGATATTCAGCCGCGTCAACCCCTCTGCGGCCGCCTTTTCCGAGGAAAAGACACGATTCTATATTACCAACAGGAGCCAGATTCGAATAACGGGAATTGAGCTGTTTCAGATTTTTCAGTACCACCGCTGATGAGTGTTTCTTGACAAGACTTTTAAGAACAGCATTCACCTCTTCGATTTTCCGGGGCGCTTTGACTGCCCGGGATATCAGAATTTCATTAGTGCGAAGTCCGGATCGGACAGAACTTTTCAGAACCTTGTAATCAATCATGTAAAATCCGCTTTCAGCGATCCCTTCAGGATTGGTGACAAAGAACAGATCTCTATACAGCTTGCCTTTGATAATACGGAACGCGGCGAAAGAATACCTTCCCGCGTAATTCGGCATCGATCTGTCTGTATGCAGGTTTTCGGCAATATGGAAATACGATTTTGAAATATAGGCATATTCCACGACAGGAGGAGACTCATCCGGAGCAGAAAGGAACTGATCAGCCGGAAGAACGGCAACCCTTGGAGATTGTTCGCCGTAGGCATACATAAAGCCTGACATGGAAAACAGAATCGCGAATATGAAACCCGCAGTATGAATTTTCATCCCTCATCCCTCATTCTCTTGACATCCCCGGTCAATCTTAATTATTCTGCGACCAATTCATTTGAAATGAAAGCATTTTTTGTTTCCGGGGTTCGGGTTCTATTCAGACATGAAAAAACAATTATTCTCAATATTGATTCTGCTTGTTGCCGTAACCGTCTCTTCGTGCGCCGCTCCCGCGCGCAAAGGAGTTTCTTCGCCGCTCCATTTCGCCGTCGTCGGCAACACCTGTCCTGAATCGCCGTTCAAGCAAACGCATTCCGACACGCCGAAGCTCATTGCCGCTCTCAACAGGGACAATCCGTCCATTGTCATTCATACAGGGAATGCTGTCTTCGCGGGATTCACGTCAGGCGTACGGGAAGAAGATGTCGCGATGCAGTTCAAAAACGCCGCAGAATCTTTTGATACGCTTGATCGCGCGCGTCACTTTGTTCCGGGTGAGCTGGATACGTTCAGCGGATCAACCCGGTCATTCTCCGCATTCACGGGAAAAGATCCGTATAACACATTCACATACGGGTCACTCCTTTTCATAATCCTCAACACGACAGATTCGAAACCCGGCATCATAGGTGATTCCCAGTTTGAGTGGCTCGTCGATACACTTGCCGAGTCCGGGAGCGAATCGATAATTATTGTCATGCACCACCCGTTATTCAGAGTCAAAGGATATGACGGCGCAGTCGTGGATAACGCTGAAAGGATCATCTCTCTGATTGAAAAGTATCCGGTGCGGGCGGTTATTTCCGGCGCGGGAGAAGTGTATTCACGGAGAGAACAAAACAATATTGAATATTACAGTCTCGGATGTGTCCCGCTGTATAAACCATGCGTAAAGGATCAGAACCGCTACTACATGGCGACCTTCTTCGACAGCCGCCTCTTTGTCGAAGGGAAAAAACTGTGACATCATCGCGCGAAATAACGTTTACCGCATTATCACCGTTCATCGACGCACTGGTCTCCTCCGGAGTTGTGCAGGCTGTCGCGGCGGTTGTCGATGAAAAGCGGACAGTCGAAACAGCTCCCGGAGTGCTGTCGGTCGAACATGTCAACGTCGCGGATTTCCTCGCATATCGGGATTCAACCATATTAAAACTGACTGTACAAGGCGAGTTGATTCCGAAGGCTGAAGAAATTATCCGCTCGCACGGAATAACCGTTACACGGCGCGACCGGAACATAACCCGTTAGTAATCGTCCAAGAAAAACAAACCCGACCCGGAGGTCGACATGAGTATTCTGTCCATCGAAAATCTGCGGATGCAGTTTGATCTCGAAGAACCTCTTCTGGCAGTACGAGATCTTTCTCTTTCAATTGGAGAAGGTGAAACGGTGGGGCTTGTCGGTGAATCGGGATGCGGAAAAACTATGACCGCGTATTCCATTCTCAGGCTGGTTCAGAAACCGGGACGAATCACCGGCGGGAAAGTTTTATACCGCGGCAACGATCTTCTCTCGATGAGTGAAAATGAAATCCGCACAATCCGGGGAAAAGAGATCGCGATGATCTTTCAGGAACCGATGAGCTCACTCAATCCGGTACTTCAAATCGGAAAACAGATATCCGAAAATATCGAACTGCATCTCGGTCTGAACAGGGAAGCCGCCCGGCCTCTTGTGACCGACCTTCTCAATCAGGTCGGTATTCCTGATGCTGAGACACGGTACAGATCGTATCCCCACGAGCTGTCCGGCGGCATGCGGCAGCGCGTTATGATCGCGATGGCTCTTTCCGCAAATCCGTCGATCCTCATTGCGGATGAACCGACAACCGCGCTTGATGTAACCATACAGGCACAGATTCTTGAGCTGATGCTGACAATCCAGGAAAAGCGGAAGATGTCACTTCTGATAATTTCCCACGACCTCGGAATTATCGGGAATGTCGCGGACCGTATCGCCATCATGTACGCGGGCGAGATATGCGAGATCGCTCCCGCAAAGCAGATATTCGCGTCGCCGCTTCATCCTTACACCGAAGGGCTTTTCGCCGCGGTTCCCCGGATCGGCGCCAACACGAAACGTCTTACCACAATCAAAGGTTCGGTACCTTCAATCCACAGCGAACCCAAAGGATGCGTTTATCTTCCACGATGTCCCAAGGGAGACGAGTCATGCGCGCAAAACCGCATATTGCTGACCGACAAGGGAAACGGACATTTCGTCAGGTGCTGCAAAGCGTAGAGTACACAATCGGGGTTGCGAATCGATGATTTATCCGGCATAGATAGTCGTCCCATATAATTGTATTGAAATTTTTTATTATATATAGATCGTTACACAAAAGCAGTTTGCGGAACAATTAATGAATTCGATTTATGGCACGCTAAATTTTCAGGTTTAAAACCAGAACCATTTCATGGTTCGCTGAAAGATTTTTCGTGACACGGATACATCAGAGCATTTTATGATGTGAAAACAAATATACACATTGATCCAATCGTAAAATACTTATTTCCTTTCGCACAATGCTCCAAAAAATACTATCGGAGAGATGCAATGAAAAAGCTATCGATGCTGACGTTAATGTGTACACTGTTTATCGGATGCGCAACCGGTGAAGTAAAGTTCACTACTGATGATTTCAAGGGTACAACTGTCGCGAAGATGAAACTGAATCACTATACAGGAGCCTGTGTTCTCGAAGCCAATTATACGCGCGACTTTAAAAGCGGAAATCCGGATAATATCGTAATATACGGCAGATTCCATACGGGAACTAATTCGCAGGATATAAAAAAAGACGGATTTATTAAAATCGGAGAAACAATACACAAAATCATTCTTTCGGATATTTCAAGTGAAGTGCAAACTTGGACGGATACAAGTAAGGTTGCGGATGCAAAGGAAAAGGACGGCTTCAAAAAAGACAAGACAGTGCGATCCAGCAAGGTATACTCCGCGACACTGACTCTCCCGAAAGAGGTTGAAAAAGACATTCTATCGGCAGATCAACTTTCCCTCCGCGTCTATTTCGGTTCAGAGGATACAACCTTTGTGATAAAAAATGAGGCTCTTGCCAAAGTCAAAGGATTTATAAACGCAAAACCGGCGTTATAAAAAAACACACATGAACATGCAAAACCCGCGGACAAATGACCGCGGGTTTTGCACGATTACACACTGCTTCTATAAAATCAGAAAGCCATTTTAATTTTGTATGTGTTCTCAACCGCGTTCAGAAGAGACTGACGCTTGTTTGAGTCGACGCTGATAATCATATTGATAATCTCGGAGCGAGTAAACGCAACATCATAGTGTTCGCATTCTGTTGCACCCGATTTTCTGCAAATTGTCTTATTGCTACAGTTTTTACAAAGTTCCATTTTTTTTCCTCCTACATCACAGATATAATATGCAATAACCGTGCCAAGATTGAAATTTGTATAAATTTAGTCGATAAAACCAATAATTAATGGTATTTATTGACATTTGCTTATGGAATGAATACATATTCGCATATTTTTTGTATTTATAATCTATTCTCAACGCGGATTAAATCAGTCGGAAGGATCAGAATCACATCAGAAATCGCTTTCTGTATCATTAATGCAACAATATCAGGATTAATTGATACAGCCGTCCGTCCGGTTCGGATCTCATCCCACCTATTGAAACGTCACCTGACGAATGATACAATTAGTCCGCCAAGCCGGACAAGCAACGCATTATGATTGAAATCGAACGGAGCGTTATGCGGGAAATACAAATACATTCTCACCGCATACACAGACACAAAGAGAACGACAGCCGGAACCCACACATACCCGCTTTTCCAAAGCGCGGGAGCACGTGATCTGATCAAAAAGAATACCCCGATTACGGCGGGAACCGGAAACAGGGGATGAAATCGGAATGCCGAAACAGGATCGGCATGAAAAAGAGAAACCCACGCACGCGTCATACCGCATCCTGGACACGGCAAGCCGAAGACGCTCTTCACGTAGCATACCGTTCCCCCTCCCGCGACACATACCGCGATCCATGCCGATATGCCGAGAACACACACCAGGGCAATACCCGGAATCCTTCTACTCTTCACCCATCGCCGCCGTATCACTGACCGCAATTTCGAGAAACGGCAGCCAGCACCGGTTACCGTAGAGCTGTTTGTATCATGCCCGTGAAATATCATTTAATTTCGACTGCATGATCGCCATGTCGACGATGAAAAAGCCGCATAACGCGATGATGAGATAGACAATCGACATATCATTATCAACCGGCATTCCTTTCTGCGCCTGGGCTTCTTTCAGGTATTCCCCATACCGATATGCCCAGTACAGCATATACGGGAAACATATTATGCAGAGAAAAAGTTCGAGACCGGGATTGATCTCTTCCTTGCGGATACGGGCTTTTATATCGGACGCGAAGGTATATATCCAATAGAAAATGTAAATTCCGCAGGTGATTATGGAAAATACGATCACCGCGGCAGGGCTTCTTATTTCTCCGATCCGGCTCATAGCGGCCTCCGTTATGCTATCACTACATCACATCTAGAGCATTTTGCGAAATAAATAACGTATTTTAGTTTGAGCTGCGCAGAAATATCTTTCAGTTTTATTGGAGAATGGAAGATATTTCGTGGAGCAGCTCAAACTAATCATATCGTAAAATGCTATAATCAGCAGGTCAAGGAAAAAGCCCGTACGATGAGATTCCTTCTTGCGTTACCATTTCAACCGTGAGAAATTATTCGTATGGACTACCGGGCTCCCGAAAGAGAATTCATGGTACGCACGCAGATAACTTCGAGAGGCGTACTTGATCAAAATGTCATAGCCGCAATGCAAAAAGTGGCCAGGCATCTCTTTGTCACAGACAGATATTCTGCCGAAGCGTATGCCGATCATCCGCTTCCCATTGGACATGATCAGACGATATCACAACCTTATATTGTCGCTCTCATGAGCGAACTCTGCGGGATAACCCGCTCTGACCGCGTGTTGGAAATCGGGACAGGTTCAGGATATCAGACCGCAATACTCGCTGAACTCGCGTCGGAAGTGTATACAATTGAAAGACTGCGTGCGCTTTCAGATTCAGCGAAGGAGAAGCTTTCGGGAATGGGATATACCAATATTAATTTCCGTGCGGGAAACGGTTATTCGGGGTGGAGGGAAGCGGCGCCGTTTGACGCGATAATCATCACTGCGGCTCCTCCGGAAATACCGAAAGAGCTTATCGCACAGCTTGCCGATGGAGGACGCATTGTCGCGCCGGTCGGCACGGTAATGCAGGAACTTATACGCGGCGTCAGGAGAGGGGATCAGCTCGACATGGAAAGCATCATCTATGTGAGATTCGTCCCCATGCTCTGAAACTATTTACGTACATGCCATCGCATTGCCGCAGAACAGATCAATCGCTTCATCCCGCGAAATCGGACGCCCTGTAAGATAACCCTGCACCCGGTTACATTCGCTTCGCTCGACTACCTTCATCTGCTGATCAGTTTCGATTCCTTCCACAACGACTTCCAAATCATGGTTATGCGCCAGCGACACAAGTGAATTCAGGACACGGCCGGTTTTCTCGTTAGTATCAATATCGGAAATAAATGACCGGTCAATCTTCAGCTCATCGAACGGCAGTTTTCTCAAGTATGACAGAGACGAATACCCGGTACCGAAGTCATCTATTGACAGCCGGAATCCCCGCTCTTTAAGCCGCGTAATACATGGAATCACTTCATTGAATGACCTGATAAACACTGACTCGGTTATTTCAAGCGTAATGTGCTCCGCAGGAACGCGCGCATCATCCAGAATACGGATCACCCTCTCGTCAAAACCCTTCTGCATAAGCTGTACCACCGATACATTTACGGATACATTGACTACCCGGTTATCACGATTGTGTATTTCTTTCAAAAACGCAAACGCTTCATTGAGAACCCATTCCCCGATGTGTATTATCAAACCGGTTTTTTCAGCAATGCGTATAAACTCACCAGGGGAGACCATACCAAGAACAGGGCTGTTCCATCTCAGAAGACACTCGTATCCATCAACCTGCTTCGTCGCCAAACTGCACTGGGGCTGATATCGCATTGAGAGCTCATTGTTCTCAATCGAATGTCGGAGCAGTTTCTCCACTGATAAATTCCATCGCAGTTTTTTATCGTAGTCCGAGTTAAACATCTTTATGCTCTTCTTTCCGCTTTCTTTCGCCTTTGAAAGAGCAATATCTGCTTTTCTCATCAAATCCGAAATCGTTCTCCCGTCGTCAGGGTACCGGGATATGCCCATACTGACCGTGATATCAAAACTCACGCCATCAATCTCATACCCTGTCGATAAAAACTCGCTCAATGATATCACCTGCTTCAACAGCGAGTCATTGTTTTCATAATTCTCAAAGACTACAACGAATTCGTCAGACGAAAGACGCGCGGCAAAACTATTCTCCGCTCCCTCACCAACACGAAACACCGCTGTTTTCTTACCAATATCAGCGATAATTCCATCACTTGCAATATGACCGAATGTTTTGGTTATATTCCTGAAATTATCTATATCAACGAATACCAGCGCAATCCGGTTTTCCGATTTGCCCTCCGCAAGCTTCTTGTTTATATGTTCATACAAAGACACTCTATTGGGTAAATCAGTCAGGCTGTCCAGATAAAGACTTTTGTGAAGCTCACTGACCAGGGTGTGCATTTCGGAGAATGTATGTTTCAGGACACTTCGCAGAGTACTAATGACTTTCACATCCCTGAATACTACCAGCGCTTCATTCCCCGAATTGTCGTCATTATCCGGAATGGATATAAATCCGCGAATTTGTTTTTTTTGCCCGTTCGCAAGTTCAAGAACTGTTTCATCCGGAAAGTATTGGTCAGCTCGCGTTTCCCATAACCTGGAAAGATAATAACGAAAATCATTTGAACATTCAGTACAGTCGAATACAAAGACAGCGGCAGAATCCTTCCCGACAAGCTGATCTGCCGTATTCTCCAGTATCTTGACGGCCGAAGCATTCATTCCGGTGATCAATCCGTACTTGTTCAGTTCAAGAATTCCATCCTCTACAAGGTTAAGCATGGAATTCGTCCGTGCATTCTGAACCCTCAGCGCCTTTGTTTCCACAGCTGTATCAATGGAAGCGGAGTGCAGGCGCATAGCGGTTTGAATTGAATCGATAAAAGCCGGTAACCCGATGTCTTTAATCACATAACCGTATGAAGGTATGTCCTTCACCAAGTCGATCAGGTTTGAATCAGAGTGCTTTACCATAAAGAGCACTGGGACATCCGCAATCCCGAGTATTTCCTTTACTGCGGCATACACATCACCAACAGTTGTTGATTCTAGTCCCACCAGCAGGAGTCCGATTTCATTCGATTCCCGGACATACCGTACGGCATCATTGATAGACCGGGTGGAAACCATATCAAAACTTTTTTTCCGCAGATTATTCTCAATCGCGATACGGCTCAATTCGTCACGATCGACAAGAAACACAGTCCGTGAATTTGAGGTCTTTGATACTGCGAGAGATCTACCTGCTTTCACGGTATCGCTTCTTCAGATGGGAATGTATCCGTACAATCAAATATGTCATAATCTGCATTTTGAAATCCGTGCGGCGTTATTTAATTCTGATTTCGTTCTTTAAGCATTTCACGGATATAATAATGCATTTAGTTGGAGCTGTGCGGAAATATCTTTATATTTTATTGGGAAATGAAAGATATTTCGTGGCACAACACCAACTATTCATATCGTGAAATGCTATAAACAAAAAAACCACCCAAGTATGGTGGCAGGGAAACAAGCGGGAGGGATTCCGGGCAAACAGCATTGATCGAACAAAAGAATCCTTCCCGCATGCATACTTATATATGCAAGATTCATGCCAATCAATCCCATCCTTATATAAATGAATTCAGTGAAACACTCTTTTGTTCATATATGTTTTTTTGGTTAGTAATTTCGGGAATTTTCGATAGATTCTCTACAATAAATCTGTTAGAGAATCATATTGATCACACACAATTCCATTCCCACAATTCATTCCATGACGAGAAAAGCACATCACTGTAAAAAATCGCGACAGTCGAATCAATATCTGTCGTCCTATTTTACATGTCCCCGCTATTTATTCTTCCGGAGTTTCGCATTCAGTGTCTGACGGCTGATACCCAACATAATCGCCGCGGTGCTCTGATTTCCTCCGGAGATTTCAATGGCTTTCCGGATGAGGATTTCTTCCATTTCATGAATGGTGGGAAATGCGGTTTCGTCAATATTCAGGATAGCATCAGCGGGCTCGTTCCGAAGAACCGACTCGTCCATCAGATCGGCAACTTTGCTTCTGAATATATCAATCGAAAGAGTATTATTCTCGGCGGCGGCTACCGCATCATAGATCATTCCTTCCATCTCCCTTCCGTTTCCCGGAAAATCATACCTTGAAAGAAGGTTAATAAGTTCAATAGAATACTCAGGCACAGGACGGTTCATTTTCTGCGATGCCTGCCGGAGGAAGTGATCAAATAAAATCCTGATATCCCGTTTTCTCTTCCTTAACGGAGTTATATCAATCCAGTGTGTGCGCAACCGGTAATACAGATCGTTCCGGAATGTTCCCTGCTCAATCAGCTCCGGAAGATTCCGGTTTGTGGCAGCCACAATTCTGGCATTTGTTCTCAGACATATATCTGATCCGAGAGGATAATATTCACCGCTCTGGATCAGACGAAGCAGTTTGACCTGTGACTGCATCGAAATATCACCGATTTCATCAAGAAACAATGTTCCGTCTTCGGCTTCACGGATCAAACCTTTACGGGAACTTTCCGCACTGGTATATGCTCCCTTCACATGGCCAAACAACGTATCGCTCAGAATTGTATCATCAAGCCCGGACACATTAACCGCTATATACTTCCCTTTCCTGCCGCTCGCATCATGTATCGCCCTTGCGATAAGCTCTTTTCCGGTGCCTGTTTCGCCCGTGACAAGGAAAGGAAATGATGTACGGGACACCTTTTCCGCGTAACTGAAAAGACTTCTAAGATGAGGATCACCGGTTACAAAGGACGCGAAACTGGATTGACTGTCATCAACGGAAATCAGCTGATCGCGAAGTATTTTATTTTCATATCGGAGGCGGCTGATTGTCATTAGGTTATTCACTGAAGCCAGAAACCGCTCCGTTTCGACCGGTTTGGTAAGATAATCGACCGCTCCGGCATGAATGCATCGGACAATGGTACTTGAATCAAGGGTGCTCGTCAGAACAAGGACGGGTATTTCGGGATGAGAAGACGCGGTTTCCGTCAGCACAACCTCTCCGCTTTTATATGGAAGAGAGAGATCAAGAATCATACAGCTCACACCGACGCCGGCAAGGCGAGATTCAACTTCTCTAGAATCATTGATCTTTACAATCTCCTTGTATCCCGCACTTTTCAGCACATGATCGAGGATCTCAAGCATGTACTCATCATCATCGACCAGCAGTATTGTATCTTCCATTAACCGTCCGCCAATATTTTTTTAATCATAGTCTTATCGAAAGAGATGTTTTTCAGGAATCACTATCAGTATACTATCACATGTAAATCCTTTTATACCACAATATTTCAAATACACCATCCTTTGTGGATTGACAAAACAAATCCTAACTGTTAATAGTCAATTGTATTGAGTACATGCGATTCTTCAGGAACAGTATTTCTCTATCACATTACGTTTGAACTAATTGAGATGAATATCACGAACATAAACGTTTTATACACTGGAACCTACCCTCTCGTATCTGAATCTCTCGTTTCTATCGCGTCTGATCTTTCCATTGCCGCGGAAATTATTGATATCTGCTATTTTGATGAACATCCGCTCACCGCTGATCAGTCAATAGTGATTCTCGATTTCTGTGATAACTTTGATAACCTCACACGGATAATCAGGAAAATACGATCGGCAGCAAATCATACCTCCATTGCGGTTGTCAGAGATACAGAACAATCAGTCCCTGACACAATACGCTCCCTGGTATCCGCTGTTATCACACACAATGACGCTCTCGATACACACATTCTCCACTTTATTCTATCGACCCTGGACATCTCACCTGTCAAACGGCAATTGATTATCATGTGCCGTCAAATAGCTCTTAATGGGAATACCGATCAGTTCAAACAAACAGCGGATTACCTGGATGACATCGCCTGGATTCTCAATACCGGGACAATCAAAATGATATATGTTAATCCCAGCATGAATCATTACATCGGATTGTCCGTTGAGGAGTCTCAATCATTGTCGCAAAGGGAACTTTTCGACAACACATCTTTTGCCATTATATCAGATTTTATCACTCAATATAATCATCAACCGCAATCACGGTTTATTGAATACACGTCAGAATCAACATGTAAAAATGGCAATAAAATCCATATTAAAACTGCAGGATATATTTTTTATGACCCTCATGGAGTACAGTGCATTGCCGGGATTTCACGGAAAATCGAACCTCATGCCCTCCCCCGCGAGTATTCTATACCGGAACCGATAAATCCGGTCTTCGCCGATTCACCCATTTCAATATTCATTATCGATGAAGGTCAAATCGTTTATGCAAACAATTCCGCGAAGCACATGCTTGGACTAACGTGCTCAGATGATTTAATCAACACACGCTTTTCCGATTTATTCACCAAAATCACTCACGAATACATAACTAGCGCACACAATAGCATCCTCAACAAAGGAGAATTCCGGCATATTCACGATGCAACCATCAGACGTATTGACGACACGATTATTAATACTGACATCATCGCGATTAAAACAGAATTCAACGGAAAGCAATGCATTTCCGTTTTTGTGAATGATCGTTCTGCCGACATCGGGAAAGATGATGATCGTCTTTTCCGATCCGCTGTTGAGCATGCGCCCGATGCTGTCCTGCTTCTCAAAGGACACACCATCGTGTACTGTAATCAAGCGGCATATACCTTGTTCAAGGTGACACACAGCGCAGAAGTAACAGGACACAGAATATATGATCTCGTGCACTATAACGATGTACCCCGATTGAGAAATCGCTATGATCACTACTTGAGCAAAGGCAAAAGGCCACCCAGTGAAAAATTCACTTACCTTGCGGTTGACGGTTCATTGCTGCATGTTGAAGCCACCTCCACTCCATTCATATACGACAATTCAACTGCGACATTATTGTTTTTAAAGGATGTATCATTAAAAAAGAAAGCGGAAGAAGCACTCTTGAAGAGCGCCTCATATATTGAAGCAATATACCGTTCCACTCCGAGTGCAATTGGATTGGTCTCAAGCGGGATTATATGCGAAGCCAACAATCAAATTTTTGAAATGACAGGGTATACTCCTCCTGAAATAATAGACTCTCCATTTACAAAACTCTTCCCCTCGCATGATGAATATGCACGTGTACGGAACAAGCTCCAGGAGAGCAGCAAATCCGGGAAAAGCGAACATTTTGAATCGGTACTCAGCAGAAAAAACGGCACTCTGATAAATGTACTATTCCAAGGAATACACTTCCCGCAATCTGGCAATAATTGCACTTATATATTTTCCGCACTGGATATTACGAGCAGGAAGATCACAGAGCTAAAACTCGCCGAGAGCGAAACTGAACTCAAGGCCATTTATGAAAGTTCTCCGATCATCATACTTCTTCTCGATTCATCCTTTGCCGTACGAAGGGCAAACAAGGCGGCGCTTGACTTCGCGCACGTGACAGAATTCATTCCCGGGATGCATATCGAAGATATCATCCGTTGCAACAAATTTAACCGCAGGGATTGCACCATGCAAAACCGCGGGTGCGCACTGAAAAACATCCTGGATGACACTCTCTCAAATGGAATCGTATTCAACAGTAAAGAGATCATACTTGATATAACAATCGATAATATTTCACGTCAGAACACTATGTATGTTTCATCTCAAAGAACCGACATTGCCGGTGAACGCATGATACTAATGTGCATTGAGGATATAACTGAAAATAAACGGCTGATTGACACACTGCAGCAGATTCAAAAACTTGATACCATAGGCAAACTCGCGGGCGGAGTTGCGCATGATTTCAACAATATTCTTTCAGCACTTTCTCTACATGTATCACTTCTATTAAATGACATTACCATCACCGACCGTCTCCGCGACGAATTCACCATGATGGACACGAATATTAAAAGAGGAATCAACCTGACGAAGAAACTGCTCCTGTTTGGCCGTCGCGAAACGATGAAACTCACCCGAATTGACATCAACTCCCTTCTGTCTGATCTCATAAAATTATTGTCGCGGATACTGGGTGGAAACATTACCATCAATTACACACCATCTGATCATACCGCATTTATCAACGGAGATGCGGGAATGATTGAACTTGCCATAATCAACCTCTGCGTTAATGCCCGTGACGCTATGCCTCAGGGCGGTACAATTACGATTTCAACCGGTTTGATTGACATTGTGCATCCGGACATCTGCCCCGTTAAATCCGGATTATATTCTACAATAACGGTTGAAGATAATGGTATCGGATTGGCAGAAGAAGAGAAGAAACATATTTTCGATCCCTTCTATACTACAAAACAGTATGAGATCGGGACAGGTCTGGGATTATCAGTCGTCTATGGAATTATCAAAAAGCACCACGGACATATAACCGCGACGAGCGAAAAAGAGAGGGGAACCCGATTTGATATACTGATTCCTTATAATAACGGCGAAATGGAACCCTGATAGAATAACTGTTCCATCCTACAAATTGTATCGCTCACTCCTATTCCACGGATTTTGTGTCAAAAGATACAACACCTGTCAAAAATCACGACAACTCCGATCAATGTCATTTCGATTTAAACTTACTACTAATCACAATGTACCTGAGTAACGGACAACACGATTACTATCATTATGATTTGAATATGTCTCATGCAATCGTTTTCAGTGACATATAACCTTGATATTCACTATTATAACTGATGGTTCAGAACTAAATCCCTCTACTCGTCGATTTGGCACATATCTTGCATATATATTAATCACCTATGGAGGAATAGATGGCTCGTCAGATTTTGATCGTAGATGACTCAACCTCAATCAGGAACTCAATGCATCATGTTCTGTCAAATGAAGGGTATGAAGTCATTATCGCCGCAAACGGCAAAGAAGCGCTTTCCGTCATCAGACCGGAAACTGAACTTATAATAACGGACATCAACATGCCTGAAATGGACGGGATTACATTCATATCAAAAGTACGCAGCGGCGCGGCTCCCCACAAGACAGTGCCAATTATAATTCTCACAACCGAATCCCAAAGCGATCTCAAGCAAAAAGGGAAAGAAGCGGGTGCGACCGCGTGGATGGTCAAACCGTTCAAATCCGAAGATATAACCTCCGTCATCAAACGGATACTGGGTTAACAACATGGCAAACATACTCTGTAAAAAAAACGGATCTTATATTCATATAATTATTTCAGGAAATGCGACAATTGGTTTTGCGCCTAAAGCGCGAGACTTCATGCAGACTATTATCAACGGAGAATATACAGAATGCCATATAGATATCACCCGCATATCGGAAATTGACATCTCGTTTCTTCAGCTTCTCGCTTCATTCAGGATCTCAATGATTAACGTCAACAAAAAGATAGTTTTTGAATCAATTCCGAATAATCACCCGTTTATCAAATTCATCCTTCAGGTGGGCATCCGGAAAGAATACTTCTTCAGGGAGTGTTCATCGTATGCAGTTTGAAGCTCATAAAGATCTATTCATTGAGGAAGCACATGATCTGCTTCGCGATATGGAATCCCCGCTTCTGGAACTTGAGAAGTACCCGGACAATCATGACCTGATTGATTCCGTATTCCGCGCGATGCATACCATCAAGGGATCATCGTCAATGTTCGGATTCACCGATATTACCGAATTTACACATGACATCGAATCAACATTTGATCTGATTCGGAATGGGAAGCTCTCCGTTACATCGGAGCTCATTGAACTGACACTCGCCGCAAAAGACGCGCTGAAAGAATTGCTGTATTCAAATAATTCCGAAAGTGAAATTGAAAAAAGACGGATGATTCTTTCGAGATACGCTGAACTGAGCAGCTCTTCCCCTCTCGAAAAAAAAGAATCATCATCTGAACAGGACACAGTGGCACCCTCCGCAGTGAACGAATCATCAGATAAACGTTCGTATCATATTGAATTCGAACCTGACCCGGAAATACTTCTACGCGGTGTTAAAATACTTCCCCTGATAGATGACATACATTCGCTCGGACAGATTATGGTACGGGCTTCAACCGAGGCTATTCCTCCGCTTAAAGATTTCAATCCGGAATACTGTTATCTAAAATGGGATTTTGACCTCGCGACGGATCATACTGAAAATGATATCAGGAACTGTTTTATTTTTGTAGAAGACTATTCTAAAATTAAAATCGAACACATTCCTGAAATCACGATCAGTTCACAACAGACTGAATCCATTGCAACGGTTGCCTCCGTCGCCTCCGTTACTTCTGCCGACTCGCAGGATATGAACCCTCGACGTGTCACTCCCATAATTGAAAGACGTCACACCGACACATCGTCTATACGTGTCAAAAATGACAAACTTGACAGTCTGGTAAATCTCGTCGGGGAAATGGTAACACTTCATGCCAGGCTCGGTCAGGAGGCGGTCAAAGAACACCTTCCTGAATTCATCGCCATATCAGAAAACCTCGGACGTCTCACAAATGATCTCCGTGAAATCGCGATGAGCGTGCGAATGGTTCCGCTTGCCGAAACATTGTCGAGCTTCACCCGACTAGTACATGATCTTTCAAAAACTCTGGGGAAGAAAATAAGACTTGAGACCGAAGGCGGAGAAACAGAGCTCGACAAGAATGTCATCGAAATGCTGCGCGATCCGCTTATGCACATCATCAGAAATTCCGTTGATCACGGAATCGAAACACCTGATATCCGCTCGCAGAAAGGAAAGGATGAAACTGGGTGTATTCATATTCGGGCTGAGCATTCCGGCGCAAATGTCCGGATCACAATCAGCGACGATGGTGAAGGTCTCAACCGTAACAGAATTCTGACAAAAGCTATTGCGAATGGACTTAAAATAAATGAGGATGCCGATGACAAATCGGTTTATGCACTCATCTTTGAACCTGGATTCTCAACCGCGGAAACGACCACCGACATTTCAGGCCGCGGAGTCGGGATGGATGTCGTGCGAAGAAATATGGAAAAAATAAGAGGATCAATCAATATATCCACTGTACCCGATCAGAGTACATCGATCGTTCTTACAATACCTCTGACGCTTGCGATAATCGACGGGTTCATGATCGAAACCGGCAATACACGTTACATTTTCAATCTTTCAATTGTTCGGGAATGTCTGGCGTATACTGATTCATCGGACACTATAGATAATCGGGGGATGTTCCGGCTACGAGACAAGTACATCCCTTTTGTGAATACGCGCAGCTTATTCGGATTGGATACCGGCCTAACGGAGCACCCGCAGATTGTCGTCACAAAAGTGGATGATAACGAAATCGGCTTTCTTGTGGATAAAGTCATTGGTCATTGTCAGACGGTTATCAAGCCGCTCGGCAAAGGAATTCATAATGCGAAGATGTTCTCCGGAGCCACCATACTCGGAGACGGATCAATAGCGCTGATTATAGACGTCAACCAGATCATTAATACAATCAATGATGGGGATACAATGGCGTGATCAGTTCGAGGGTAGTACAAATTGAGATCAACTATTTCATGGAGGATTTATGAAACTCGGAGTTTCCGCGAAATTACTTATCGGATTCGCAACCGTCGCTCTCATCGCCGCGGTAATCGGCGGGATCGGTACTTGGCAAATCAACAAAGTTGCGACCGCTGATTTATTCCTGTATGAACGCTGTACCGTCCCGATTGGTCAGATTGGAGTTATCGTTAAAAACTTTCAGGAACTTCGTGTCAGTTTATATCGCATAACGTTAAGCCCTACCCCTGAAGTTATAGTTGATGTTGAGAAAAACATCACTAAAGCGAGAGAGGAACTTTACGGGAATCTTGATCCTTTCGAAAAAACACTCATCACCGCTGAAGGCAAGGCAACTTTCGCTGACCTGAAAACCGAACTTGCTGCCTATCGGGTCTTTGTCGATGACGTAGTTTCAAAGGTGAAAAATAAAAAAGTTGATGAAGCTAAATACGAGCTGGTAAACGGAAAAGGGCGTGCCATCGCAGTAAAAGTCGCGGCTCTTCTCGCCTCAATGGAAAAAATCAAGATTGATACAGCGATTTTGACATCAGACAACAATACCAGAACCGCAAGTGTCGCAAGTTTCACAATGATTATTCTCGCGATTGCCGGTACTATTATCGCGATTATCATCGGACTCTTTCTGTCACGTTCAATAATCAAGGTTGTTGATGTCGTCGACCTTTCATCAAAACAGGTCAACGCGGGAGCGGAGCAGATATCATCATCATCGGAACAACTCTCGCAAGGAGCTAATGAACAGGCGGCAAGCGTAGAGGAAGTCTCCAGTTCAATAGAAGAAATGACCGCGACTATCCGTCAGAATGCGGACAACGCGAGTCAGACTGAACGCATCGCCCAGAAAAGCGCGAGTGACGCCAAAGAAGGTGGTGAAGCGGTACGTCAGACTGTTAAAGCAATGAAAGAAATCGCCGATAAGATTTCCATCATTCAGGAAATCGCGCGTCAGACAAACCTTCTTTCTCTCAACGCGTCAATTGAAGCCGCGAGAGCGGGAGAACACGGTAAAGGATTCGCCGTTGTCGCAAGTGAAGTTCAGAAACTCGCTGAACGGTCACAGAATGCCGCAACTGAAATCAGCGAGCTTTCAAATTCTAGTGTTGATATCGCCGAAAAAGCCGGTGAGATGCTGACAAAGCTTGTTCCCGATATTCAGAAAACTGCCGAGCTTGTCGCGGAAATAAACGCCGCAAGCGGAGAACAGTCAAACGGTATTCAACAAATCAACAGCGCCATTCAGCAGCTCAATACTGTCGTGCAGCAGAATGCTTCGGCCGCTGAAGAACTCACGGCTACCGCGGAAGAATTGAATTCACAAACCGTTCAGATGCAGGGAGCGATCAACTATCTAAAGACCGGTGAGAATACACGCGAAATCTCTCATGAGGCAACTCAGATTGCGACTCACAAAATCAATGTGGCGCATATGACAAATCATGTTACACCTCATCCTTTGTCGTCCGCTCATCCCGGAAAAACAGAATTACACAAGGGCGTTCACATCGAATTGGGTAAAGCCGACAACGAAGACAGTGATTTCGAACGTTTCTAATACGAGGTCAACATGATTGATAATGACAACAAAGACAGCGCGCAGTATCTTACGTTTATTCTCGACAACAAGCTGTTCGCTTTTGACGTGATCAAAACACGAGAAGTTCTTTCTCTTGTTCCGATCACACCGATACCCGGCACTCCTGAATACATGACCGGAGTACTCAATCTCCGAGGAAGTGTTGTTCCGGTGATGGATCTCAGGAAAAAATTCGGTCTCGCCAAATCAGAGTACACCGAAAACACTTCGATCGTCATTGTTGAAGCATCCGCGGGGGAAGAGATCGTGATCGTCGGAGCGCTTGTCGACGCGGTCAAGGGAGTACGCCGTTTCGACAGTAGCGAACTTGAACCACCGCCGAAAGTCGGAATGAAACTCAACATGGATCTCATTCATGCGATCGGGAAAACCGAAACAGATTTTATTCTGATTCTCAACGTCAACAAGGTTCTTTCGGATGAGGATATTTCTCTGACGAAAGATATCCTCGAATCAGCGGAGAAAGGAATACAACCCGATGATGAGAAACCATGACATACAGCCCATGTATCACACATCAGAGGTTTGCGAATGCTGTGGAATGGAACAAGTACTGACGCGATGATGCTTATGACCGAGGATGAGCGTGTGCAAATAAGCTCATACATTGAGGATACTTTCGGAATTAAAATGTCTGAAGCCAAGAAGCCGCTCCTTACGGGGCGGCTCTCAAAACGCCTTCGAATTCTGAAAATAAACTCATACGGTGAGTATTTCAATTATATTCACTCGGTTGAGGGAAGAAATGAATTCAGGATTTTCACAGATCTCGTGTCAACACATGAGACACATTTTTTCAGGGAAAACGGTCATTTTGAATTCCTGTCTACAACAGGTCTTCCCGCATTAGTCAATCGCGGATCAGGAATAGATGTCCCATTGAACATCATGAGCGCGGCGTGTTCTACCGGCGAAGAAGTGTATTCAGCGGCGTGTACAATTGAAGAATTCGCGACAGTCAATTCATACAGAAATTTTCGCTATCGCATAACAGGCACTGATTTGTCATCGAATGTCATCAATACTGCCGCACAAGGAATATATGAAACCGATGATATCAATCGTGTCCCGGTTAAATACAGAAAGTATTTCATGAAAAGCCGGAATAGTTCCAAAAAACTCATACGCGTGATTCCCGAGATCCGGACGCGCGCACGTTTTATTGAAATGAATCTGCTAGATGACAATTTCACTTTTGACTGCATATTCGACATCATTTTCTGCCGTAATGTCATGATATATTTTTCAAAGGATAACCAGCGCAAAGTAGTCGAACATCTGTGCCGTTTTCTGAACCCGGGCGGATATCTTCTTGTCGGTCATTCGGAAAATCTTCTCGGCCTTGATCTTCCTATAAAACTTATCAACACTGCGACATATGTAAAAACATCGCAAGCAGGAGAAAGTCATGCCAACTGATATAATGGCTTTATCACTGCACTCAATATCATTCCACATCATTGACTTTTCATCAATTCATGAATATATCTATATCGATGTCTTCATGAGCGGCAATACACTATGAAAACTCACTCGATATCATACAGGAGTACGGTTACGAAAAAGTCTTCACATCATGGCACTTCGCCGGCCGACCATGCGTACCACTCCGCCGAAAAGCGGCATGGCAAATCGCATCAGATCCATCTGCTCCCCGGGGATTATGTGATATCCAATGAAGATATAATTATATCCACGGTTCTCGGATCATGCATATCTGTTTGTTTTTACTCCGATAACTCACCTTTCTGCGGAATGAATCATTTTATGCTTCCGGAGTCCATGACCGCCAAACCGGCAGACAGCATTATGCATTCAGATGCCGCATTTTACGGGATCAATGCGATGGAAGTAGTGATTAACGCACTCCTTAAAAACGGGATTAATAAAGGCGAACTAAGAGTGAAAGTTTTCGGCGGCGGCAATGTTATTCCTGTCACCACTAATAAAAAAACTGTCGGAGAACAGAATATCGAATTTGTTTTTGAGTTCCTCAAATTGGAAAATATTCCGATCACCGCGTGCGATGTCGGCGGTGATTTTGCGAGGAAAATTTTATTCCACACAAAAACAAAAGAGGTATTCATGTCGCATCTCGGTCACACTAACGATACAAAAATTATCAGCGAAGAAGAACGCCTCAGGAACAAAAACATACATATGGACAGGATATCGCTGTTTTCAAAATAGAGCAGAAAAGACGACTATTTATTTCAATACCATAAAAGGATCAATGCTGCAGAATGAACTCACAAAGAATCGAAAATATACAGAAAGAACTTCTCGACTCGTTCGCAATTGTTTCAAACGGTATCAATAACACTCTTCATGAATTCACGGATTTTACCGTAAACACCGAGCCGTATATTACATTCTTTTTCGCGAATAAATCCGATACAAAGTCCTTTTTTGGAGATGTGATTAATCCGTCTGAACAAAGTCTGGACATCGCGATTACAAGTGCTATTTCAATCATGAATAATGATTCTCTGGCGCATTCTGATGTTCGCTCATCTCTGAGCAACATCAGAACGATGCAGCAAAGTGTTTCAGATATAGTCGACATGCTTGACCACATTGAAATGTACTCCATGAATACAATTGTGGTTTCAGCTCGTGCCGGTGATGACGGACACGCACTTTCAACAATCTCATCTGAAATGGCGCGGCTCTCTCAGACAGGAAGCACCCTGTCTCTTCATATAACAGATAACATGGAAAGTCTTCTCAATTCCCTGGTCAAATTCGACAGTATGAGCAATCAGGTAGAATTTCTGCATGAGAGTAATCTTACTTCAATCAAGCTTTCATCCGATTCTATTTTTAAACGTCTCAAAGATCAGTTCGGACTTTTGACAATTAAAGTTTCTGATGAATATGCAACTATTACATCATTGACACGTAAACTCGGAACAATAAAAGAGAAATTTCAACACGAAGATATTGTACGGCAAAATATCGAAAAAATTGTTTTCGCGCTTCAGGAATATGAAAGTAGCAAATCCGTTGTGGAAAACGAATCAGAAAGTAATGGCGTACTTCTGCACATGCTGGCAGGGATCAAACTTTCCGAAATCAAATCTGATATAGACACCATGCGTAATGAAATATCAGCCGCTCTGGATATTGTGGTGAATTCGATGAATGATTTCTCCGAGTCACTCGAATCAGGCGGAACGTCTTCACACATTGACACAACGGGAGCATTTACATCCATTCATGATCGATTAACCGACCTCGAAAGCAAATTTGGGAACTACATCAATGTGATTATACAGGAAAAGGACGGGATTCTTGATTTTCTAGCTGCAACTCAAAAGGAAATCAGAGAGTTCGGATCATTTTTCGATGATATCACGGCAATTGCGAAAAAATTCAAAACAGTGATTCTTCTGACATCTATTGAAATGGCCCGGCATGATTCCCTCAAAACATTGCTCGGAGGATCACTAACCGATGTACGGCAGATCCCCGACAGGATAACAGGAATAGTGGCAGAAGGACAATCACGCTATATTCAGTTGAACAGCAATTTAAATGAAGCAATCCGGAGATACAAAGAACGTTATACGGAGCAGAAGAGAGTCCTTACAGAATGCATTGACACTATACGGAAAGTCGCGGTTCGCATAAAAGATTCCGAATCGATTTATGACCGCTTTATGACCGACTCGCTGAACAAAATTTCTGAAGTGAAATTGATCGTCGGATCAACATCAAATTGTCTTGATACGTTCACAGAAAAGGGTCTTGTTCTCTCACACGAATTGGAATTACCACCGGCCACGGATAAACAAACCATCTCAGATCAATATTCAGCACCACTCAGCGATATGTACTCATTTTACAGAAACCCGTCTAGATCGGGAGACTACAAAAGCATGATGCTCTCTTCTCTTGCCGGAGAATTCATGAAAGTCAAGACCACAGTTTCATCGGTTGAATTTTTCTGATACAGCATTTCACGAATTATTAAGTACTTCTGTCGGTGCGTTGCAGAAACATATTTCAAATTCAAAGAATAGCTCCGGGTTGAACATATGAAAGATATTTCTGTACATCTCCAACTATCTGATTGTTTCGCACACTACTCAAATACCTGGATCATTTTATAAAATGCTTTTAACGTGGGTCTATCATTTTTCTGCGGGAGCCTCAATAGGTTCCAATGCCGCATCATCTGATGATTTCTTCTCAGGATCAGCTGACTTTTCAGGTTCAACCGGTTCAGCCGCTTTCCCCTCAAGTTTATTCACCACGTCCACAGGAATTATACGAGTCAACAATTGACGTCCCTGCGGCGTATTTTCAAGATATGTCCATTTCTCTTCCTTCGCCGGTGAAGCCGCTATCATTGACTGCTCGGATGAAGTCGCAATTACCCGTTTCTCCTTATCAACCTTGACCTTATCTTCACTGTATACTGAAACCAATGATTTCTGAAGATCATCAATATTCACATCCTTGTTTGTCAATGTGATTGTTATAACACTGGCGTATTTAACAAGGCAGTATTTACTCCCGTCCTTTTCGACGATATCAGAGATCCCATTGATTGAATTTATCTTAATACTGATGAGGACTCCCTTCTCATCAAGACTCGCCAATTGCGCGACAAAGTCTTCTTTGGGCATCAGACTGAACAATCCGGGATTCAACATTGAAGTGACAATATCCCATTTCCTTTCATTATACGCGACCGCGTAGCGTTTAAGATCTTTTTCAAAATATGAAATCATCTTATCTTGAGAGTATGCCCACGAAAAAACGGACATAAATATCAATACGGACACACACAATCTCTTCATGAGAACCACCCTTTTAATGAAGAAGCACTATACCAATACCGTCAATCACCGGTCAACATAATAATTCATTCAACATCAGTCGGCAAAATGTTGAATCAAATGATGATGTCAGCCTGCCGACCACACGAGATACACTTATTGTTTTCTATTCCCTCAACTGTGGTATGATATCCGTTTCTCCGTACAAGAATTTTACCGCATCCGGGACACAGCGTGTCATTCTCCTCCTGAAGATTTCCCATATATACATAATCCAAATGCGTACGAGCGGCATCATGAGCTTCACGCATTAAATTAAGATCTGTCGCATGCTTGTTATACTTGTATTGCGGAAAATATCGAGAGAGATGGTATGGTATTCTGCGGTCAATCGAAGCAATCCATTTCGCGGCTGATTCAATTTCATCGATGCTGTCAGAAAGGTCAGTCACCACAAGTGTCGTCAGCTCGACATGCCATCCGCTCCTCACCATCTTCTCAATAGAAGACTTTACCGGAGCAAGAGATCCTCCCAGACGCGCATATCCATTTTCAGTGAAAGTTTTCAGATCAACATTCGCCGCCGATATCAGGGGAATAAGTTCATCCAACGGTTCATGGTTAATAAAACCGTTTGTAACCAGAACATTTTTCCCTCCCCTATCCTTCACAATTCGCGATACATCACGGACAAACTCAAACCAGACAACCGGCTCGGAGTATGTATACGCTATCCCCGAGACAAATTCGCCCTGATCAGACGCGCGGTCAAACATCCGCATAACGTATTCGGGGGTAACCGGCGCATTCAAATCCCGTGTCTCACCATCGAAATAGCGGGACAGCGTATAGTTCTGACAGAACGGACAGTGAAGATTACATCCCGCAGTACCAACCGAAAAAATCATCGATCCGGGATAATAATGATAAAGCGGTTTCTTTTCAACCGGATCTACCGCCGCACTCGCGACAACACCGTAATTCCGCGAAACCAGTGTTCCTTCCAGATTTTCCCGGGCACCGCAGATTCCGCTTTTATCCTGTGCGATCAGACAGCGGTGGGGGCAGAGACTACAACGTACCCTCCCCCCTTCTTCCCGTGTATAATACGCACACTCTTTCATTAAAGACCGTTACTGACGGAGCTTCTTTATCGCTCTATCAAAAGCATTCGACAGATCAGTCACCGCTTCATCAATTCCGACTTTAATCTCTTTCAGACCTTCACCGCTTGAATTCTTGAATTCCTTGAATTTGATCTCCGCCTCTTTTTTCTTGGCCTTCATTTCTTCAATTGTCCGTTTGAAATCCTCTTTTGCGTCAGCGGTCGCAGCAGATCCTTTGGTATTCAATTCATCGATTTTCTCATCAAGTTCCAGAATCTTGTCAGAAAGTTTTTTCAGATATGATGTTTTTTCGTTATCCATGATACACTCCTATTCCTTGTTTTTTCACGGAACATAGTACATCATCAAGTCAGACAGCGCAAGACATTTGGTATGAAATAATAGATTTCCTAAAGCCGCCTCTCAACGTTATAAAGCCGGTTACCGAACACAATGTGCGTACGCGGAATTAGTCACGGGAACATCCTTCTTCAGCACGCGGTCTCTCCCTCAGAAATTCGGTCAAAGTGTTTTTCAATTATGACACTGTTACCCTTCCGGTTATACTTAACAGATGAGAAAATATTCATCGCCATAGTTATCCCTCTACCGTTAGGAACCGAATCCGAGTTTGCCGCATTCCGCTGCGCCATAACTTTTTTGTAGTCAAATCCCTGTCCCTCATCAGTCACAAGATATGTGATCTTTTTATCATCTATCTGATACTCTATTGTAACTTTCCGATCTGAATAACGCGGGTCATTTTGCCTTGCATGAATGAGAGCAAAGTATCCGTCCTCCATAATCGCACTGCTTTTTTCTTCAAAGGTAATTGAGAGATTGCCGTGTTCAATGGCGTTGAACAATATTTCACGCAACGCAAGCCTGACAAGGACGATTTCCTTCGCGTCAACATAGTCGTGAAGATTACGTGTTAAGTGATGGGTAACATCATCAACCGATCCGAGATAGTTCCCGATGGAGAACCGTTTTCTTTCATAATGCAATTTCTCAAAAACCGAATAACTTGATGTCGGCGTTGCCCTCCCGATGATTTCTCCACCTCCGTCAATGGTGATGTATTCAAGCCTGACATTATACTCCTTCGGCTCGGAAAGAAGTTTTGCCTGAAAATCCGTTGTAAAGCTAATCGACTTTTTATCAGATAATAATACCTTGAGTTTTTCCCCGATCATTTCTCTGGTATTAATCCGATTATCCCCGGATTGATACAAAATCGAATAGAAGCTTTTTCCGCTTACGTCGGAATCTTTCATCTGGAGTTGAGAAGTCAGTGCGCGATTGTATGTAATAAATGACAGAGAATCATCAAGAGAAAACACCATATCATTAGTGCCTTCGACCAATACCCTATACTTTTCTTCAGACAGAGAGATATCCCTGTTCGCTATTTCAAGTTCTTCCGTCCTCTCTTTCACAAGACTCTCTAAGTTCGCGTTCATCGATATGATTTTCCAACCGATAACAATACTCATTAATAGCGCCGAAAATGCGATTCCCAAAAATGAAGACATGACAAGTTTTCCGTAATACTCATCAGCATTCGCTCTCCTTTTGCCGGCTTCCTCCATGATCCGCCTGGCGATATCTTCCATCATATCCAGCGCGTCAGTATCATGTCCTCCGGCTCTTGACATGATTTCTCCTCTGTTTTTGAAATGGGTTTCTTCATAACTGACGAGTAGGGTTATATAATCAGCAGTGACTTTACGATGTTTATCGATTAACTCCGATACCCGGTTGTGCATTTTCACATCATCGGAGTTCATACTTTTAAGATTGAACAGCAGATCCTGTACTCTTGACGCATGGCGTGAGAACGCATGATAGTTTTCTCTAAACTCATCACTCCTGCCACTCCCAATCACTGCGTTTTTCCAACAGAAGAATTGCTTCTGAAACTCAATTTGAGATTCCCGCGCAAGGTCAATCGCTTCAGCTTCCTGTTGCGATTTTATTTCAGCGTTTTTAAGCGAGTAAATACCTATAAATCCGGCAGATAGTAGCAATCCCAGAAATATTGAAAATCCCCCTATAATCCACCAATTTACTGTTATCATACTGTCTATTTGGGCGGCTATTCTTCTTACCGATAAATTCATTTTCCCCTCAATGCGATAAATGGAAAATGACTCCTGCATGTTAGTATTTTATAAGTAATCTATAAGGGAACATTAAATATTAGCGGAGGGAAGGGAATAAATACGAGGGATCAAAGTACAATGCTCAAACCGGATAATTTCAGAGCATAGAAGAATCCGATCAGACCAGATTCTTCTATGCCCGAATCACATTCTATTTAAAAAACTTGTCCCATTTTATCTTAATTGCATTTCCTGCGGTAGAACGCATAATTTTTTCAACTGCTCCCCTATCAGACACCTCTCCGATCTCTGCGGTTAACAATCCGTTATCAACTTCAAGATAGAGATATCCACAGTACCTGATTGACGAGGAAACATTGCCTTCTCCATCTTTATGCTCTGCAACAACGATTTTCTGTATAAGCATATATCCTTTCTGAACCGTAATTTTCTCAGGAGCAGACCGCGTTGTTGGACCATCCTTCTCCGCTTTATGTTGGCTTGCCCATTCCTCTTTTCCCTGCTTACGGAGATCTTTCAGCGTTGAATCAGCCATCATCTTTCCCATGGGGCTTTTCATATTATACACACTGACTATAACTTTGTAATCGACATTGGCAATTTTCTTACCGTCAATATTCGCACTGATATTATCAGCCTGCAGCGATCCCTGCAGAAGCATTTTTGATGATTCTTCGACTAACCATTTTGAATCAGTCAATGACAGATATGAGGGCATAAGAGCCTTTACTTCCGGAGGCATATTCGCATTCTGCTCTTTGTACTTATCCACAAGTTTCATCGCTTCAGGATCCAAGTCACCGGCGTCCTGCGCTGAAGCCGAATGTAAGCATACGGCAGTCAAGCTTATCATCATCACCACTTTAAGCATTCTCATAGTATCCTCCGCTATGTTTAATAATCCGTGATTATACACATTACGAAGCATAATTCAAGTACAAATGGTTTTGCGGATGAAGATTCAGAATACGGCATATACCATTTCCACTCACGATCCATGCGCATTACGGAAATATCACCGTTATGTGACTATTATCAACCACCTACGGCATCTCACAATATGGCAGAAACGATTAGTGATTTTGTGCTTTGCGGAAATTTACGATTAAATAAAACAGAACCATTTTATAGGCAATTACAAGGTATTTCGCGGCACAGATCCAACGATAATAGAATATTGGCACTTTTCATAACTGCTTTTATCCTTATGCAAAAAAGAAAAGCAATTATATCATTATAGCATTTAACGATATAATATAATCAATTCAGAATGGCTATTGTGTATAATACAAATCACACTGTAAAATGTTCTATTTGAACTGCTCCCCGAAATATCTTCGACTTCCAAATATAACAGAAATATATTTCGGCGCAGTTAAAACCAAGATACGTTACTTGTATCGTAAAACGTTTAAGTGTATATCCACAAGGACAGTTTTAAGAACATAGTTTCCCAAACGCCGATAATTACTTCGTGAAATGCTTCAATATCACCGGTATACTCTCTTTCAAATCCCCTTTCCCGTCATGAGAAGATGAAAGAACCCCATCACACTATCATTGCTTCGGATTTTCAGAATCGCGGTCTTCTTTCCGGATGACTGAGGTGTGAATACCACCGCAATATGAATCTCTTTATTTGGAAGCAGAGTCACAGGTAGAGAAGGAGTCGCAATAGCAAACTGCCCTGCATCACCCGAAGAAAACGAGATTGATTTAATAACAAGGTTCGCGTTCCCTTCATTTCGGAGAGTGAACGGAACGGGATCAGTTGACACCTTCACTTCCTGCTCAAAAAAATCATAACCGGTGATATCACTCAGTATGATTGATTCTCCATTGATAACTCTCAGCCGGGCCATAATAGCCTGATTTGTGGAAAAATCCCAGACAACATCTTTCGCAATACGGTTACCCGACATGTCAGCGACTTTTTTCTTAAGCCTGACTGTATAGTGCATTCCGTACTCAAGATCCTTTTCCGGTTTGAACATCACGATATTATCTTTACATATAACTTTCCCCGAAAGGGTCTCTCCCATTTCGGAAACAACCGAAAACATGTCTTTTACTGTTTCCGCATTGATTGGCTCGTTAAAAACAACCGCAATCGGATCGTTTATCACAACATCGTCTTTGCCCCTGGGAGGAGCACACTCTTTGACTTCTGGACGGATTGTATCCTTGACAGTTTTGCTGATCAGTTGGTCATCAGAACTTTTGCCCTCTTTATCATGCATGGCTGTCTCATTCGTCTTTTTTCCCTGTCCCGAACTGATTGGTTCTTTTTTACATCCCGAATATATTATAATTGAAAAAAGGATCGTTATTACACATATTTTCCTAATAGAAGTATCCACAGACATCAGTACACCTTCCAGTACATGAAATACCCGGCGTATTCTCCCTTTCGATTTTTTTTTAACAAGAAAGAACACGCCGGGTTTTAAACCCAACCAAGTAATCCCGACTAATCCAGTAACCTATTCCGGCATAGTACTATGCCAAAAAGATCAGGAGCGCCATCGCTCTACAGCAAGACTGACGCAAGCCGTTTTGTTATATGTTGACGCTGCGCGTTCCCCCGCAACCCCGGTTCCGGGGTCTAATGTTTTCATTGTGTAGTATGTAAATATGACATTATTTGCCAAAAAAATACAAAAACATTCAAAAAAAAGTCCGGAAGTAATTCTATTGGATTACTCACTATATCGTTAACAGAATAATCCAAAAAATGCCTCCCCAGAGAGGATGCACATGAGGAAAATTGAGGTGAGAGGGTTTAATCATTTGATCTTTCTCTGTTCATATTTAGAAGGACACTTGGTTAGTATCGTGTCGGCTCTGAATAGCTTGCTTATCCGGTCAAACTTACCGATAACCACCACTTTTTCCGCATCTTCAATGTATTGAGGTTTTACACCATCATACAAAACCTGAATTGTTCCTTTAGAATCAACGATCGTGAATCTCAAGCCATTCTTCTCAACGGTAATCCCTTTCGCACGATCAATCATTCCTATTATCTGGACATACTCACCTTTTGACATCGCTTCCGCGTACGATATATAGGGTATCATCTGTTTTTGCATATACTTGAACGCGAACATTGCCACAAGCACGACTGCGACGAGTACCAGTGAATTTTTATTTCCCATCATGATTCTCCTGTATCTTCTCAAGCCGGTCAATCTTCAGGTGTATATATACACAATACGCGAGAATCGCTCCCCAGCAAATAATAAATGCAGATCCGATAATGATTTCTTTGCTCATATTGAATCCTTCCTGATGTGAGATAAGCATGCGAGTCTTTTCTCGAATGTGTAAAGTATCATAAACAACGATAATCCCGCACAAGCGGAGAATGCCAGAGCAACGCGCATACCACCTGTAAGAAATATTGTTCTAGAACCGTTTATAATCGTATCAGGATGAAGCGATGGATAAATCCGGGGTACTACAAATACAAAGAACGGCATTATCGCCGCTGAAAACATGAGATATACAGCTGAAATTCTTTTCGCTCCGGGCTTTTCTCCCAACGCGCTTCGGAGCGCGAAGTAAGCCGTGTATACAATGAGGAGAAACACTATTGATGTCTCGCGGGGATCATTGTTCCAGAAACTGCCCCACGCAAGCCTTGCCCAGAGCGCACCCGTGGCGGTGGTGAGAACCGTAAATATCAAACCCAAACGTGCGGCGGCATAGGAAGCATCAGCTCTGACGTCACTTTGGTTACGTAAATACAGAAAAGCGTTCAACCCCGACAATACGAAAGACACAGTGGCGCATAACGCAAGCGGCACATGGAGATACAGAAGAACTGAACTGTCGCCCAATCCTTCAGCGGGAGACACGACAACAATAATCATTAACGCGGCCGCACATGAAAACACGGCACACATCACAATATACATATATTTCACGCAGTACCTCCGGATACACGCGGTTCAACATCAGATTCAAATTATTTTATAAACACATTAAAAAGCAGTTAATTAATGTGTGTCCATAAATGCGGTTGTACGATATAGCTTTCGAAACCGCACTACTACTGAGTTATTCTTTCCATGAAAAATCAAACAGAAATACGGAAACACCGGCCATGAATAATCCGTATGCTGTCAGAAAGAAAACATCATTCAACGAAGCATCCGCTTCAGTCATTGAAATGGCCGTTCCGCGCACAAGAACTATCAGCGCGGGAAGAACAGATGGAACGGAAAGAAGCGCGGCAAGTGAACCTCTGCCCCTGGCTCGAGACGCAAGCATTGAAGGAAGAGCGCTACCTCCCGCGACAGCGCACGAACCCGCGATTACAAGCAGAATTAACAGCACCGGACTTGCCGGCATTATCGAAAAGAAAAAAAGATACAATGATACCGCACATAAAGCGACGGGAGTGACAAGTATCAGACTGCATATGAATTTCGCGATATAAATATCACGCGAATGGAAGCGTACGCGGAGAATCAGTTCAGTACCTTCATCCCCTTCGCGGGTGAATATATGAGATACAACCTGAGTTGTGGAAAAAAACACTGTCACCCAGATAATCGCGGAGTGTACACGCGCTGTTGACTGCACTCCTCCAAGAGAAACAGCTTCCATAAACACCGCACATAGCGCGAAAGCGAACGCAACTGTCATTGCGTATCTGGCGCGCGCCTCCACTTTCAAATCTTTTCTTATCAATATTAAAATATCACGCAAGGGAAATCCTCCGCTGAGCCCTGGAAATTTCACTCCAATCATGTGTGGCGATAATAGTGGCAATCCCGTCATTTTTTGAAAGCAATTCCCACAGAATGTGCTTCCCTTCTTCATCAAGATGAGACGACGGTTCATCCATTATTCTGAGAACGCAGGGCATAGAAAAAAAAGCGGCAAGAGATAACCGCTGACGCATACCGGACGAAAAGGCGCCCACTTGTTCATTAAGGGCATCGGCAATACGGAATCTCTCAGTGAGTGAAACCGCATTGATCATACCGGCGCGGTCACGTGTGAAGAACTCAAGATTTTCACGCGCGGTAAGTTCATTATACCACCGCATGTCGGGTGAGATAAACGCTACATACTCTGACGGAGCGCGAGGAAGAACATTATCTCCATCACTGAGGATCACACCCCCGCCTGAAGGATCAAGAAGTCCCGCACAGATTCTGCAGAGCGTTGTTTTCCCCGATCCGTTTCTCCCTGTCACCGCGACTGTCTCTCCTGCGTAGACAGACAGATCAATCCCTGAAAATACTTTTTTCTCACCAAACGAATGCGTCAGGTTTTCAGCATATAACCGGATACTCATCTAAAACGCCTCCCGGAAAACAAAGCCCATCCAAATCCGGCGGCCAACATTAAAAGTCCGATCCATACCAGCATCATCATAGGTTTCACTGAGACATTTACAATAAGAGTCTCCCAGCGCAAAGCATCTTTAGCATCGGTTATATTTTTTTTGGTACTGCCGCTATCAGCCGCAGAGATATATCTTTCAACCGAGATATAATAATCTTTCACCAATGTTCTGATAATAAGCGGAGAATGCGTGAATGAATCCCTCTCCGGTACACCCGGCATGGGCATACGCTCGTTAATTCCCGTACCTGATACCCTAACCACTAATGCTTTGTCCTTCTCCGGATTGATCCCTGAATATTCAAACGTAATGCCTCTCCATGAAACCGGAGATGCCGGATGGAGTTCTATCCGCGCTGACGGCCCCTGTGATGAAACAATCACTCCGATCGTAAACAACGCAAACCCTGAACACAACAGAAATGACGGAACAGCTCTCCATCTTTTTTTTATCAGCTGAAGGATGGATGCGGCAATAACGGTAACCGCAAGCACCGATAGAGCGGACATCCAGGCACCGCCGTCCGACAATACAACAACCGCAAGCGAAACTAAAACTGAAACAGATGCTCCGGCTATCAAAACCACCGAAGAATCCCGCGAGAAAGAAACTATCCGGGAAATACTGATTGCGGATAAAAATACCCCGGCAAATGGAATAGAAAGATCATTATAGATACTGGTTTTTAACAAATATGAACTGCCTGAAATCAGACTTACACACACAGGCAGCACCGTTAAAGTAAACACAAGAACCGCATAAAGAGTTACAAGAGACAACACACCTGATAAGATTTTCTCACGGGTTGACAGCTCAAGATTGAATCCGTAATCATCTTTCGATCTGAATTTCAGTGCGACTATGGGAAGTATACACGCACAAAGACTTATAATCCCGAAAGGAAGTCCCAATGGAGACGCGGAAAACGAATGTACGGAGCTGTCAGCGAAAATACCGCTTCGAGTCATGAACGACGACATCATAACACTTATAAATACACCGCACGCAACCAGCATCCCCGCACGCGCATTTTCCAACGTCGGGCTGTCGGAATCAATCCGGAATATAAACGCAATCAATAACAGAAGAGGAACAAACGCACCGTTTTCCACCGGATCCCATCCCCAGAATCCTCCCCATCCGAGGGTCTCATACGCCCAAAATCCTCCGGTGATATTTCCCATTAGAATCAGAAACGCCGAAAGAAGAACATATCGCCGGGTGGGAGCGATCAAGTCGCTCCAGCGATTTTTCATCAATGCGGCAAACGCGGCGGTAAACAGCGGAAGAGTACATGCGTATCCCGCGAACAGAATCGGCGGATGAACAGCCATCCAGAAATTTTCAAGAATCGGATTAAGCCCGATACCGTTCTGATATTCACCGCGGGCAGATGCATAAGGATTCGCAAACAGAATGACCGATACCGTGAATAAGAATAGGAGAAGAGGCATGACCGACATGCTTCTCCCGCGGCCGGATATCATCATCGGAACACACGCACACCCGGTAAAAGCGGTCCACAGCAGAAGAGAACCTTCCTGTCCCGCCCACACCGCGCTCAGCCTGTAAATCAGAGGAAGGCTGTTCGACACATTATTATACACGTACGATAGTGAATAGTCATGCGAGACACACGCAAAAACAAATATTCCGAATGACAAGACAAGAAACAGCACGCCGGAAAGGGAAAGATATCGGGGAAATAAATTCCTTGGTCTCATAATTAAACTGATGTATGAAAGAAGAAAGGACAAGGACGACATTAAAAGAAGAATAAAACCAACGCGCATGATAAACCTCTCGTCAGAATGCGTGCGGTCAATTCCGCATCAGTCCTTATTAAAATACAGCTTCTTCATTCGACCGTATCACGAATCAATATTGAGCCGCACATTATCGATGTTTCTATTTCCTATCCGTTTGTAAAGCGTGAATTTATCAATACTTTAAAGATATCTCCTCGTTTTACTCATATATAAAACGTACTTCTTCCCGAATTTTTCGCGCATAAACTTTTCTTCTCCGAGAATAATCAGATGATACACAAGGATCGCATACAATGCGCAGACAAATACCGGAATAAAATCATAGTGGGAAACAACCGATGCGATTGTCATAAAGTTGAATCCCACATAAATCGGATTTCTGCTCAATCTATAGGTGCCGCCGCTTTTCAAATCCGTCTTCTCATTCGGAAGTCCGAAACGGACGGATCTCCCGAGCACGAGCATCCCCGCACATACAAACACAATTCCAATGGACGCAAGAACCAGCGATATAATTCTGATAATGCTTCCCGGGTGACTGATCGAAATAATCTCCGTGGCTGACAACAGCAGAAGAGTCCATACCGCATATCCGATGATTTTCCCTGAGTAAAAAACAACCGGATTGATTGAAGGAGTACCTATAATGTTCATATAACCATCCCTCGTAATGATACTTTAATTTCCCTTTTACCGGGTTCTCTTAATTTTCTTCACATTAGTTATTCTATAGCATTTCATAATATGATTAGCTGGATCTGTGCCACGAAATTGGATGATACTACCGCACAGCTCCATCTCACTGATTGTTTCGCAAACCGCTTTAATATCCATATACAACACAAAAAATCGTGACACTCGTAATGTCAGCATGGATTACACTCGCATCGCCCGCGTCGCATTCGCAACCGCTATAAGCGCAACACCTACATCAGCGAAGACCGCTTCCCACATAGTAGCAATACCCGCAATACCAAGAGCAGTGAATATGAGCTTCACCCCTAGTGCGAAAATTATATTCTGAAGAACAATCTTCCGCGTTCGTTTCGCGTGAGTGATAGCCTCCGGGATCTTCGACGGCGAATCAGTCATCAGCACACAATCGGCACTTTCGACAGCGGCGGCCGATCCGAACTGCCCCATCGCAATACCCACATCGGCGCGGGTGATGACAGGCGCATCATTGATCCCGTCTCCGACAAATGCGGTCTTTCCATCGTTCAATGCCATTATCCGTTCAAGCTCGGCGACCTTTCCTTCAGGAAGAAGCTCCGCATAATACTCACTGATCCCGAGATTACGCGCTGTAGTCTCAGCCGCATGACGCGAGTCTCCTGTAATCATCACTGATGAAATTCCGAATTCACGAAGACGTTCCACCGCAATTTTCGCGTCATCTTTCGGTTTATCGTAGAAGGAGACATACCCCGCATAGATTCCATCTACCGCGACATGAACAACCGTCCCCGCGGAAGTGCAAGGATCACATGATATCTTCTGCTTCCGTATGAGTTTTTCATTACCCGCGATTACAATATGTCCATTCACTTCAGCGGTGACTCCGTATCCCGCAATCTCTTCATGATTACGGACAGAGTGCGCGGAAACTGACCCCTTCCCTTCTTCACGGAGCGCCGATGCCACCGGATGATTTGAATGCATTTCAACCGCGGACGCATACATCAGAACATCTTCGTCCTCAAACCCGTTGGCGGGAACTACTCCCTCAACTCCGAACTTTCCGTGTGTAAGCGTTCCGGTTTTATCGAAGACCACTGTACGGACTTTCGCCAACGCATCAAGAACCGCTGAACCCTTCACAAGAATTCCTTTCCGGGACGCACCGCCTATGCCACCGAAATATCCGAGCGGGATGCTCACGACAAGCGCACACGGACAGGAAATAACAAGCAAGACAAACGCGCGGTATACCCAATGCGAAAATGATCCGGCACCTGCCAAAGGAGGAACAACCGCAACCAGAAACGCTAACCCGACAACAACGGGAGTATAATACCGCGCGAATGTCGTGATAAACTTTTCGGTGTGAGCTTTCCTCTGTGCAGAATTTTCCACCAGATCAAGTATCCTCGCAACTGATGAATCAGCATAACGGCGGTCAACTTTGACCCGAAGCACACTCCCCGTGTTTATCGATCCTGACAGTATTGTATCACTATTATGAACCGAACGCGGCGCACTTTCCCCGGTGAGTGCACTCGTATCAATCCATGAACTGCCTTCGATCACAGATCCATCGACAGGAAATTGTTCTCCGGTTTTAACGATAATCTCATCGCCGGGAGAAAGATCCTCCGGTGTCACCCGGACAATTGTGCCATCACGGACGATATTCGCATATTCAGGTCGGATCGCGAGAAGCGCCTGAATCGATCTTCGTGACCGGTTAACCGCGTACTCCTGAAAAATCTCACCGATCTTATAAAACAGCATAACCGCGGCACCTTCAGACTGCGCACCGATTATAAATGCGCCGATAGTGGTAAGGGTCATAAGGAAATTTTCATCGAGCAGTCTCGCCCTGAATGTATTTATTACGGCGGAGTACACCACATTGTAGCCCGCGATAATCCATGCGAGGTAATAGAATATCACCGGCTTTATATATGGAACAGCGAGCCAGCCGTTATCACCTAACCATCCGACAACAAAAACAACCATTGCCACGGCGAACAACCCGACCTCACGCACAATGCGATGTCTATTCCCTGACGGAGACGCATGTTCACGCAGCACCACTCCATGTTCAATACCGGAAATAATATGTTTCACTTTATCAATATCAGTTGTATCAATAGACAGTGTTTTTGTAATAAAGTTCAGGGATGCATACGATACCTGAGACTCATTTTTGAGAGCGTTTTCAATCGCCGCGGCGCAGTTCGCACAATCAAGATTCTCAACATAATATCGTTTCACATCAACTCCTCTATGTGTTCCATTCCCAATTTCAAAATCTGTTCCACATGGTCATCCGCCAGTGAGTAATAGACTGTCTTGCCGTCACGGCGTGTTTTCACCAGATTATACATTTTCAGCACTTTGAGTTGATGCGACACGGCGGACTGTTGCATCGACAGAAGTGATGATATATCACACACACAAATCTCTGACACAGAAAGAGAGAGAAGTATCTTCATTCGGGTTGGATCGGCAAAAGCCTTGAGAAAATCCGACATCCCGTTGATTCTCCGCGCATCGGGGATCTTTTTCGCGACCGCACTCACCGCTTTTGCGTGCGCATGTTCTTTTCCGCAGACTTCTGGCGTAATTGTTTTAACAGGCATACATCCTCTTACATTGAATATATGAACATATATTCATATATTCAATTATAGTCAAGACTTTTTCTGATGTTAACATTTCATAATCAGGTCTGATGACGTTGAGAGGACTTATGTATTTAGCAATTGAGTAGCTAGCGAAAGGATTAATACTCATCAGCATAAAGCAACCCACCATTCATTGACTGACGGATAAATACTCACTATTGACCACTTTTGTCCAATAGGATTACAAACAGGATTATTTGGAGGTCAATACAGCAGAGATGACGGTCTGAAAAAATAAAGTGATAATCTTTACGATGAACTCCGGTCTTCATCCGCGATTTTGTGTTCAGCGGATAAAAACCGGAGTTCTGGAAATTAATATAAATTGAGAACTGTCAGTAAAACGGTTTTTTTACTATGGCTTAACCCAGTAAGTCGTTACCGGAAATTTCTGTTTTCCAGTCTCATCCTGATAAAACCATGATGCCAGTCCCCATGTGAAACTCCTACTGGTACTGAAATCATCGGCTGATATATTCCCGACTACTCCCTCTATCGCTGTTGATTTGCTGCAGCTGATTGAATAGGAATAACCGCCGTGCAATTCATACCCGCCTCCTATACTGATGCTTGCAATGTTGACTTCCCCTTCATAACCCACTTGCAGTTTTACATTATAATTTTGTTCATTCGTTATGGTCTTTTCCATGCTTATCGACGTAGTCCCGGAACCTTGGCCTACGGTTTTCGCTTTAACGAGAGGCGAGTAGTACCCGATAGTAGCCGCGTCAATTTTAGATGAAATCGTTTCATACGAAGCATATGAGTAAGGATCTCCTTTAGTGTGGCACAATATATCGATACTGATATCATTGAATAAACCGTTATTCTTATTATAATAATCAACCGTGACCGGAATCGTTTTAGATAACCGCGGTTTATTCACCGTTATAATACTTCCTTCTTTGGTTTTCGGATCATTGGTACTGATTACTTTGTAATAAAAAACATCGTAGGGAATGCAGGTGAACACCACCATATCCTCTCCTGACGGAGTCGTATGAGAGTAGGAATCCTTAACTTCTGTTGTCTGGGAAGAACTATAATCAAATCCTGCCGTTATTTTTCCTATGGCTTTTGCCTTGAAAATTCCATCAATACCCGCTTCAAATCCGAGAGCCTGATACGCGCTGAACCCTACCTCGTAACCGCTGCCGCTGCCCTGCGTGGTTGATTCGCCGAATGACGTTGAACCTCCCGCCTGATTGATCCCTTTCCAGTAAGGCGGAGATGCGATAACCGCCAGGATTTTCGGTTCGGTAAAGAGTATTTCATGTTTAACGAATTCCATTACGGTGGAATATTTTTTTGGTCTGTTTGACGGCAATGTGCAAGGCAGACAGATCGCGCCGTCGATCGTATCAGTGGTAAGGTCTTTCCACTTATCGTTAGCGAAACCAAAACTCCCATGTCGCGGGTAATACGTTCCCACCAAAAGAGCAAGTCGTCCGTATTCATCTTTTAGATAAGCGACAATCTCACCCTTGCCATCCCCGTTAACGTCGCCTATCTTAATTCCGTCAAAGGCGGCGGTAGAAAGATAATCTGATCCAACGAAGTCATTTCCCTTAGAGAATACATCACTTTCTAAGAGATACTCGTCGAAGGCAGCATCACTTCGCAAATTCCCCGCTGCCATAGACATCATTATTTTACCTGAAGAAAAACTTGTGTAATACGTACCCTGAACTGAGAAAACGGATTTAGAATTCGCATTGAAAGACTGACCAATCGTGTACATGTAATGTGAAGTATTAAAAGAAGAACCGGAATCTTCATTACCTTGCCCGCAGAATTTTATTTCCTGCAGCTTGTCCCCGTTAAAATCCCCGATTACGAGATTCGCGGCTCTGATTTTATCAAATTGCCCGCTTGATCCGGCAGCGTCCATAACTTTAGACATTATCGAATCTGCCGCCAAGTCGTCATATATAAAGTACTCAGCCTTAGCGGTTGACGAAGCGGAGCCGTTAGTCACGACAATTTCCTTGGCCGAATCATAATCGAAATTACCGCAACGTACGCGGAGATATTGAGCGCTTCCCGAGACCACGGGCGAGAATGTTTTTTTGAGAAGTTGAGCGTAACCTGCCGTTTTGTCATTGAAAATGACGAGAGTATTATTGTAAGCGATGAGAATTTCATCTTTACCGTCTCCGTCGACATCGGCAAGCTCAAGGCATGTGCGGTAGACGTCTATGTTATCAGACGATATCGACGCATCATTGATTGAAGTGATTGCAGTGAATGAGTACTTTCCCGATTCCTTGTCCTTTTTTGTTTCCCTGAGCAGGAGAGATCCTTCTGTCATGTCAAAGATCGAGGTGATTACCTCGTCAATTCCGTCTTTGTCAACGTCTCCTGCTTCGCATTTTGTTACTACGCTATGCCCTTCCTTCGCTAAAGCCGTGCCGTCCGAGGCAAGCACTGAAAAATTGTCAGGATTGATTAATCCCTGGTTTGGCATAACAGTACCCGTAAGGCTGTTTTCAGCCATGAATATTTCGGGAATGCTGGAAATAGCAAAAGTTTGTTCTGAAAGCGGATTGTAATTGTCCGGCAAAATGTTGCCATTGACATCTTTTAACGGAGCTGCTGCAATAGATTTGTAATCCACACCAAGGCCGTCCAACCCGGCTTGGAATTCATCATCGGACAATTGGGTTGTTCCATCTTTGCTTCCGCCGTCTGATCCGCATCCGGCTAAGCACAATAATATTGGAGAGACTCGCATTAATCCGATCACTGCTCTTTTCACTGACTGCATTTGCTGCAACATTGATTTGACCTCATATTTATATAATTTTATACTCAAATCCAATTTAAAATTCCGACGGGCGGCCGAATCACAGACAAAATAATTGTGCTCGGGATTGAGTCATCTCCTCATTATCCAATTATCGTTGTCCGCTTAACTTGTTTTGGCGTTTCATCCGGCATAGAAAATGTCTGATGGCCGAACCGAATGTGCGACAACATCACCGCCGCATTGAGGAGAATGAAAACTGTTCACCGATCAATGCTGATTTGTGTTTTGCAACAAGCGTGCGATCACTCTCGAAAGCAATACCAGATAAAAACTGATTTGTCGTCCGTACAGATTTGTACGGACGTATTTTTTTAAGACATATTTGATGGATTTTAAGCGAAGTCGTTCGGGATTTATTTGTAAGTATTCTCCCGTTTTATCGGGCAGTTTTTCCTGCAACCATGTCAGGGTGATTTCCATATCGCATCTGGAAGTAATTCTGTTGTCTCTATACCGCGAAACATCTGTCAACTGTTAAGAACAGAACCATATCTATTAAACTGAGTGATCTTTCTGTACTACCCAATAAAAAATAAACCCGCTCGCGATCACGAACGGGTTTCCATATCCTATAAAAAACAGGCGGGTTTACTGCCCTGATTTTTCTTTCATCTTGTCTCTGACTTCTTTAATAATCTCCTCATCCGACTGCTTTTTACGGAGCACCACGCGATATCTGACATCAAAACGCAGAGGAGATACCGATTTTTTCGCGGGGGAGATAAAGTTCCAACGCTGTATATCCTCAACAAGAAGTTCATCAATCTCGCGAAGAGCCGCAAGACGTTTGGGACGCACCTTCATTATCCTTCCCGTATCAGGATAGAGCGAAATGGACAATATCGCCTCGCGAGCTTCGTTGATTTTGTCATAACGGATAAGTTCTTCACTGATAAATTTGTCACCTGACGGGTCAGGAGACCGTGCGATTGTTTCTCCCGATGATGACTGAACAACAGTATAACCGTCCGACTGGACTAATACCCGAAAAACTTCATCTTTATTCTGCGATGTATCCGACAGAAACTTCTCATTCTCAGCTTTGAACGGATCAGCGTCTTTTTCATTTTTCTCAACAGTCGCGCATCCGGAAAGCAAAACTCCGCATGCCAAAGCACCTAAAACGATTCTCTTCATTAACATAGACCTCGTTTTTATTGTATGTTTTTCGTATGTAAATATATTGAAAAACACCGAAGGAAATGTATCTTCTCAAGCGGGATAGACACACATATGACAGTATCAGGGAATCATTCTCATCTTTCAACCTTGTTTTATTTTTTTTCCGGAGGGAGGATGGAAAACTTTTTCAATGAAACGATGAACTATCTGCTTAACCAGGGAACATACGCCCTGTATATTTTCCTCTTCGCGTCCTCCATTCTTGAGAATCTGTTTCCTCCCATACCGGGAGACACCGTTACGGTGTTCGGAGCTTTTCTTGTCGGAAAAGGACACCTCCGATTTGATCTGGTCTGGTTCATTACCACGACGGGAAGTACCATCGGTTTTTTCACATTGTTTCTCCTCGCTCGGAGAGTCGAACAAGGAATCATCTCGCATCATATCTTTCGCTGGATTTCCGCCGAACGGATTAATCGCGCTCAAAAAGCTGTCGGGAAATTCGGATATGTGGCTATACTCGCGAATCGGTTTATCCCCGGAATCCGTTCCCTTGTATCCATCAGCGCGGGCTTTCTCCGCATGAAAAGCGCTCCAGTGTTTATTCTGGCCTTCATAAGTGCAGCGGTATGGAACCTCATGTGGATTTCAGCCGGCTATTCTCTCGGCAACAACTGGCATGACGTAAGTACGCGAGCGAAGGAACTGGCAATCAATTATAATTTAATTGCGGGCGCAATCTGCGCACTCCTCATCGCGGCGGTAATAATCATTATAATCCGGAAAAAGAGGGCAAAACGCCCTCTTAAGTGAAATCGCTCATTCGCCGATATAGTACTGAGACACCACAAGGTGAGCGAGGATCATTATGGAACAGACAGGATTCAGCAAGCGGCAGATAACCCGCTATTCAAAATGGACTGCGGCCGCAGTTCGTCACAGCGTTCCGCTCGACGAGATAATCTGCGCCACACGCGAGTACCACGGCGATGCGTTCGCCTCAGCGGTAGAAAAATGCGTCCGTGATTCGATGTAAATTCGGAGGGCGCAAGCCCTCCCTGTTTTCTTCCGCCATTATTTCTTCCGGCTGAGTAACAAAAAACTTTTATCATGGATCACACGGATAATCATCAGTCGTTATACTACCTTATAATCACTGATGATATCATTTTCTGTACCTGATAACATCAACAACCAATATTGTCACCCTGCTCCATATAATGCACAATCCATCACAGATCTGACTCGAAGGATATGTTTGAATCTCTCTCTTGACAAACTCCGCATCCGCTTGAATACATACACATGATTATATCTTACAGGAGAGAATCAGCATGATTTTGGTAAGCGCATGTCTCGCGGGAGTAAACTGCACATATAGGGGCGACTCCAATTTACGCAAACCAATCGAAACATTGACTGCTGATAAATCCTTTATGCTCGTCTGCCCTGAACAGCTCGGAGGAATGTGCACTCCGCGTGAACCCGTTGAAATCATCGGCGGCACAGGCGCCTCTGTACTTGACGGAAGCGCACGAATTAAAAGCGCCGCCGGCACCGATGTGACCGATGAATATATCAGAGGCGCGGAAGAAACTCTTAAGATCGCGAAACTATGCGGAGCGAAGTGCGCCGTACTAAAAAGCAAAAGCCCTTCATGCGGAAAGGGCTTAATTTACGACGGAACATTTTCAGGAAAGATTATTGAAGGAAACGGGGTGACCGCAGAGCTTCTTATCCGTAACGGAATTGAAGTCATTACCGACGAGGAGTTCATCTCCCGAGGCGTTGTTTAATGCATTCAACTGTTTCTCCGCCGACCCCGATATTCTCATCGGGCAATTCATGTATCACCACCGTGAACGCCGACTGGGGTATGTTCGTAATTTCGACGGCAACCTCTGTAAGCCTACGGATAAGCTCCGTTTTAGATCCCTTTGTCATTGATCCGATTTCAACTGATATAACCGGCATATTGCCCCCCTTCTCATACTGCTGATTCAAACTGACTCTTATATCAACCGTATCGATGTCACCGCATATGTCTATTCAGGCTTATCTCTTAATCGACGAATCATTTTCATTGTATCAATATCACCGGGACAACCGCGCGTCTCGAGAAACGACACAATCTTTTCGATTCTATCTTCAGGGAAATGCTGCCCAAAATTGAATCTTGCAGTAACCCGATCAGGTTTCAAAAAAAACACCGATGTCGCTTCGAGACGATCTTTATATACCGACATATCACTCATAGGTTCATGCCTTCCCTCCGGCTGATACTTACGCATCATACCGGAAAACATATCTGTCTTTTCTTTTACGGAATCAATGAATCCGGTTTCTCCGAAAAGCATCACTGACGCGAAGAAATATCCCGCGGAACACGCGTTCGTTCCGGAAATATGCGATGGAATAAACGCATACTCACGGAAAACGGTAAACTGGGTTTTGGGAGATTTCTCAATCAGATCTATTTTTCTGCCCTTCCTTGAGCAATGCATATATATCGAACCGTTCATATAATGATAATTGATAGGAATAGAATATGGAAATCCTTCTTCATCTACCATCGACAGAACTCCGCTTTTTTCACCCGAGAGAAATTCATCAACCAGTTGCCTGTCAGGTATGGATAATTCTTCTCTGATCACTGTTTTGAGTACTCCGTTAAAGATGGTTTATCTACAGCTTCTTGTTTATGCTTTAATGAAAGTAATTATATCATCAGAGCTCTGTGCGAAAGAATCTACGCATTACAGCATTTCACAATACGATCAACTGAACCTGTGCTATAAAGGATCGTACAGTTGACCTAGATATGGTTCTGGTTTATGGGCATTATGAATAACTGTTTTTCCTTAGTATGTGACTACAAGGGCAGCTTAAAAACATAGTTTATCAAACTGCCCTTATTAAACTAAAAAATATTTCTGCGCAACACCAATAAAAACCCAGCATTAGATTATTGAAAAACGATAATTGCTTCGCACACTGCTTCAGTATCAACATATACGAATAGTTATAAAAGAGCTTTTCAGCGTGTGCTTATACTAAAAATGCCGGACTTGCGCCCGGCATCCAGTCTACAAATCAAATTCATTATTTTATATCACGCACAATCTTGTTCAGGTACGGAACCGGATCCACATTTGATGTTCCGATGACAATCTGATATTCACAGACATGCTGGCTTGCACGGCCTGTTCTTCCCACAAAAGCAATCGTTTCACCTTTTGAAACTTTCTGCCTCTCCTCAACCGAAACACGCTGACAATGCGAATACACCGTTTTAAAACCATACTTATGTACAATGGTGACAGTGAGTCCTTTAACCGAATCCCATCGTACTGAATCAACAACGCCGGGAGCGGTAGCGTGTATTTCAGCGCCGGGATACGCGGCGATTTCAATTCCGCCGAAATCTTCTTCTTTAGCGGAATACTGTGATCGATGACGTCCGAATTCAGAAACGATATACCCGTTCACCGGCCAGAGTGACGGAGTATTCTCAATGATCTTCTTCTTCTGCTCAAGATATATTTTGATTTTCTCAATGACATCTTTTGAGGTCTTCAACTGAAGTTCCATCTGCTCAAAACCGAGAAGAACACGCTCCGGATCATTTGCGTCAAGTTCAGACCTGTCGCTTAACGGAGCGGTACCGCCGCCTTCAGCCCAAAGAGAGTCCGCTTCTTTCGGCGAATCAAGGGAATGCGAATACAGCGATTTCACTTCAGGTTTGAACCGCTGAAAAAGATCATAGAACTTGTCAAACTCTTCACGGTAATATTTAATCTGTACTTTTGAATCTGACTTATACATCTCAAGGCGTTTCACTTCCTTGACGGTTGAGGTATGATTGAAAATGAGAAGTGATGTTACAAGTGTAACAATTGCGATTGTTCCGCCGACAGCGGATATGGCGAATATAGATACATGAAAATTGACAATTTTCTTTTCAGAGTGAGGGATGAACATTATCGTTATGCGCTCATTCCCTTTTTTATTGAAGCGTCTCCACCAGTCTGAAACAGCGACACTGATTCCGCCGAATTTCTCATCGCAGAAATCACGGACTGAGGACTGAAGATCCTGATAATTTGATTCCTTAAACGGATTCAACCCCATCTCTATTACGCCCTCTCAATAATTCTCCGTTCCCGGATACTCCCGCCTCACACGCGGAGACACACCTTATGAAACGTATCGACAAATGTCTGTCAAGTGTAATCCTTTTTTTGGATAGTATCAGCAGAACAAGTGAGAAATTTTAAAAGCACATTTGAACTTTTCCTGATAATATGTCCATTTATCGAAGTTTCATACTCCACTTCGGATTACTCGCATAGGGGGAATAGAATTCTTTTCAGGATTATGTCTCTTATCATGCCGAAACAAGACTTAAAAAGTCAGAACTTTATTCATGCGCATCCACTGACTTAATCAACTACCTGATTTTATTCATATCGCAAGGCATCGATAGGTCGAAGCTTCGATGCCTTTCTCGCGGGATAATATCCGAAAAATACTCCGGTGCAGACCGCAAATAAAAAAGATACGATAACGCCGGTAAACGAGAAAACATATTCCCATTCAAGCACAGAGACAATTCCATAGTATGCAATAATACCGATGACGATACCTATACATCCACCGAACAGACTCAACACTATCGCTTCGGTAAGAAACTGGATAAGAATATGAACCCGCTTTGCGCCGACGGCACATCTTATACCAATCTCTCTTGTTCTCTCCGATACAGACACAAGCATAATATTCATAATACCAACACCGCCGACAATAAGGGAGATGGAAGCAACACCGGCAAGCAGATATGTGAGAATCCCCGAAATCGTCTCGGCTATCTTCATTTTATCTTTGCTTGAGATGACTTCAAAATCATTTTTCTGATGCGGCTGAAGTTTATGATTTTTACGCATGTATTCGATTACATCCTGCTGAACCTGATCCACCGTATCGTCTTCAAATGTTGAAAGTTGTATACCTGTAAAATTCCGATTTCCGGTTATACGGGTAAAACTGGTTGTATATGGTATCAATATTATCTTATCGACCTGCTTACCGGACAAAGACGTACCTGTTTCATTCAATATCCCGATTATTTCATAAGGCTGATCGTACACATAAATAATCCGGCCTATCGAGTTATATCCGCCGAAAAAAGTATCCTGAACAGCCGAACCGATTACAGCGACGCGTTTTGCCGTTATTACTTCAGACTCATCGAAATAACGCCCCTCAAGCAAGGTCCATCCGCGCATAAAGAAATATTCATTGTTCGTGCAAATGAACCGTATTTCATCAGTAATACCATCAGTACGCACTCGAACATCTTCGATATCAACAGTTGGAGCGACATATTGAATATTCGGAGTGCTGGTCTTGATATTACGATAATCAGTTTCTGACATCGGTCGTTGAGACCACCCGATAACCATTGCATTTGATCCGTAATTGACAATTCGCGCCTTCACCGCAAGCCGGGCACTGCTCGCGATCCCGACCATTATTATCACCGATGATACACCGATTATAATTCCGATACTGGTCAGAAATGACCGCACTTTGTTACGACGAAGCGCATCAACGGATGAACGAAGAATCAATTTGTTGTTAAAGATGATTTCAGCAACTTTCAGAATCATATCCCGGGAAGACTCTTACCCTTCTTGTTCTTCACGATTTTGACAAGAATCTCGTCTCCTTCTTTCAAATCTCCGGAAATAAACTCCGTGAATCCATTACCCGAAAGTCCGGTTTTAACTTCCACACGTGTCATTCCTCCGAAATCACTTTGACCGATTGAAGATGTTTTCTTCCATACAAAGCGCTTACCCGCAATCGACTCGGAAAAGACGGGGGTTATTGTCAGAGCTTCATTCTGAACGCGAAGCACGGATTCCTTCTTTGCGATAAACACAGATGCAGTGACTGACATCCCCGGCTTGAGAAGCAACGATGAATTATCACATTCAGCCCACGCAGTGTAAGTAACGACACCTTGCGTTGATACGGGTACAGAACTTATCTTCGTTATTTTTCCTTTAAAGACTTTATTTGAATACGCGGTCACATTGAATTCAACAGGTTTTCCAAGAGTAACCACTCCGACATCACTCTCATCAATATTCAGTATCAAATTCAGTTTTTTCATATTGCTCGCGATCTGGAACAGGTTAGTTCCTTTACCGACGCTCATCATTTCTTCGGCCCACACCTGCAGGATCTGTCCGGCAATCGGCGCGCGAACATGTCGCTGTCTGAGATCCTTGTTCAATTCATCCAACTTGTTCTTTCCCTGCCGAAACAATGACAACGCCCGCTCATAATCTCTCTTTGCCGCGGACAACTCTTTCTCGGGTACCAACTGATCATTGTATAATGATTGTTTAGTCTCCAGAACATCCAGTGCGGCATCAAGACTCAATTTCAGCTGGGTATATGATTCCTGGGACTGACGGACTTCAAACAGCAAATCGGGGGCATCAATTTCCGCGAGAACCGAGCCTTTCCTGACATTATGATTCAGCTCAACATTCACTTTTTTGACTACACCGGGGACATTTGATTTCACTAAAGATGTGGAGTCAAGATCAAGCTTTCCGCTTACATATATCGTGTTAACCACGGCGCCCTTTGTCATTCTTTTATACACATATTCAATTTCCGAGTCATTTCCGCATGACCTGACCGCCATCACAATCAATGCAATCAGCGCGATAACGGAAATTATGAGAATGACCCTTCTACGTCGTTTTCCACCGCCAGAAATCATGATGCCGTTACCTTTTCAGACAAGATTCAATTGAATGTATTACCGTATTTATTCAGAGGGCAGTAATTGTCGAGAAACATCAATTAGTCAAGGGGATTTCATTGACCGGAACATCTTCCAGCTGATTGAATACCTTTCAACCCATGCGGTAAGACCATCAATTCACATCTTTTTTATTTATAACCACAGAACCCGCGAATACGCCAAAACAAAGTTTTACCTGTGTCTTGGAAAACAGTAATGATTTTACTGAGCTTTCGGGACAAAAACCCCCGGGGGGTTTAATATGAATCAAAAACAAAGGTGGAATTGAATGTCTTCTTGATTACGGAGGAAGATATAAACCCGCTGACCAATTTGAAATGACACACAGAATCACAGCAATACGCTTTGTCATTCATAGGAATTATAGAAAGATATGATCCTGAATCTTTATACCCGGGAATCGGAAGATCCCCGGCTGTATTATCCGTCAACCCGACCGCATCAGGAGTATCTGTCCGCGTACATTACACAGACAGATATTCCCAACCCTATCACGGCCGACTATATCGGCATCGGACATTATTTATAATCACTTAACTTTGTTCTGACGAGACGATACATGTTGTAAAGATCGTCGAGCTGTCCTTCCTCCACGCTCTCTCCGTCAAGCGACACATATACCTTGTCGCCGTGAGTATCCTTCAGCTTGATTGTCTTGACAGTGACGAATGAATCCATCTTCGCGTCCTGAATACGTTTCGTCAATCGGTCGAAGAGAGTCTTTGATCCTTTCGCGGCACACGAATCGCACACGCACACGGTAAACGCATGCGTACGAAACGCGGAATCCGCTTTATGCAGAGACTCAGCGCAAATACGGTCTCCGTTTTTAGGAGAGTACTCCGTATGAAGAAGCTCATGCGCGCGATGAGAATTCGCTTCGCCGTAAAATTCCTTGTAAAGACGTAGAATATCAGGGTTCTCCTGGGATTTGCGGTATTTGGCGGTCTTGTCAATATTGATAAGCACCTGTTGCCGTTTCTCCAGTTCATCGGTGACCTTGGGAACGGGATGCCCCGCACCGCAGATACAACCTCCGGGACATGCCATCACCTCAATCAGATCGTATCCGACATCAACGCCAGCATGAATCTTCTCTATGATCGGCTCAACGTTATTAAGTCCGCTTATCACCGCCACGCGAACCTTTGTCCCATCCATATCTACTGTAGCTTCTTTTACTCCGTCAAAACCGCGAACCCCTTCAAAATCAAGGTTATCCGTAAGCGCTTTTCCTGTCACTTTCTCGACAGCCATACGCAATGAAGCTTCAGCAACTCCACCTGACGCTCCGAAGAGAACTCCGGCTCCCGTCACCTGTTTGTACGGCTCATCATACTCACTGGGTTTGATTTCTTTCACATCGATTCGCGCAAGATGAAGCATCTCGATCAATTCCGTGGTAGTAAGTACCGCATCAACATCGCGTATTCCGTCCGGTGCCATCTCGGGACGTGCCGCTTCCGCTTTCTTCGCGATACAGGGGACAATTGATACAACGAACAGATCATCGCGTTTTTTGTTGAGCTTCGCCCATTCAGGGAAATGATTCTTCACCGTCGCACCCATCATCTGCTGAGGAGACTTGCACGACGAGAGATGAGGAATGAAATCGGGATATCTCCGCTCGACGAAATTCACCCAGCCAGGACAGCATGAGGTAAAATGAGGAAGAATTCCATTCCCGGTAAACCGCTTCAGGAACTCTGTTGTTTCCTCAACAATGGTAAGATCGGCAGCGAAAACGAAATCGAATATCTTATCAAATCCAAGCTGACGGAGAAGACCCGCGATGAACGGTGACGCCTGGTCAAACGGAATATTGAAGTGGCTTGAAATCACGCTTCGCACCGCGGGCGCCACGAATCCGATCACAAGCTTGTCCGTATTGTTTATCGCCTGGAACACACCGCCGCGTTCACGTTTATAATCAAGCGCACCGCACGGACACGCATTGACGCACTGTCCGCAGCTCACACAATCAGTTTTATTGAGAGGAAGTCCGCTCTTTGTTCCAACGAGCATCTTCCCGTTTTTGATATACAGATTGAGGACATCCGGTCCCTCAATTTCGGCGCACGCCGCGACGCATCGTCCGCAGGAAATACATTTATTGTGATCACGAACAATGAACTCATGATCCTCGACAATCGGAATGTAGGCGAGATTTTCTATAGGCTGTTTGTGATCAACACAGTGAGCGGTCGCTTCATTTCGAAGATCACATGTGAAACGCTCGGCACATCCGCACTTGAGACATCTGCGCGCTTCAGCACGAGCCACTTCTTCAGAAAGTCCTGTTTCAACTTCGTTAAAGCCTTTTTTGCGGCTTTCTACCGAGATCGACGGCATTTTAGCGCGTTCAAACTTCGGCATTTCCTCAAATTCATAACGGGGGAGATCTTCAAGTGAACCGCGGCTGCACGAGTAGTCGACTTTCCCCTCGACAATAAATCCTTTAAGCAGATAATCATTCATCGCCTTCGAAGCGCGACGTCCCGCAGCGACCGCCTGAATCACGGTAGCAGGTCCCGTTACACAATCCCCGCCCGCGAAAATATTTTCAACGGAGGTTTCCATCGTTTTACCCTTCACTTCGATGTCGCCCCATTTGTTGAGCTGCACCGGAAGGTCATTATACAGGAACTGGGTATTGGTACTCTGTCCTATCGCACCGATAATAGTGTCGGCAACGATGATATAATCACTTCCCTCGACCGGAACAGGACGGCGACGTCCGGAACGGTCAGGTTCACCAAGCTGCATCTTGATGCAATGAAGGTTCTTTTTCTTTCCATCCGCGGTAATTTTCATCGGAGCGGAGAGGAACACCATTTCAACGCCTTCATGCAGCGCTTCCTCCACCTCATACGCTTCAGCGGGCATCTCTTCGCGCGTACGGCGATACACAAGCTGAACCTTTTTGACCCCTTTACGAAGAGCGGTGCGTGCGCAGTCAATTGCGGTATTTCCACCGCCGATAACCACAACCGTATCGCCGAGTTTAATCTCGGTTCCGCGTGTCACCTGTTCAAGATAATTGATTCCAAGCCATACACCCTGGGTATTTTCACCGTCAATCTGCATCGGAGTCGCACGCCATGATCCGATCGCAAGATAAACCGCATCAAAATTCACCTTGAGATCCTCAAGACGAATATGCGTTCCAAGAGCTTTCTCAGTCTGGATCCTCACTCCAAGCTGCTTGATGATATCAATTTCTTTATCAAGAGTCGCTTTTGGAAGGCGGTACTCGGGAATACCATACCGCATCATTCCCCCCGCGTACGGAAGGCGTTCGAACACCGTCACATCATGACCGGCAATCGCGCTGTAATACGCCGCGGTAAGTCCTGAAGGACCGGCACCGACAATGGCAATCTTCTTTCCGGTGGACGGTTTTTTCGAAGGAATCCACGGTTTTTCACGAGCCATGTCCCAGTCAGCAGCAAAACGTTTCACGTAATTTATCGCGACAGGCGAGTCGACCAGATTACGGCGGCATTGCGCTTCACAGGGATGGGGGCATACGCGACCACAGACCATCGGGAACGGATTGCGGTCTTTAATTACGCGGAGTGCCGCTTCAAAATTACCGTCATCGACTTTCGAGAGGTATGACTGAATGTCTATATTCGCGGGACATGTATTCACACAGGGAGCGACACAATCAGCGTTGTGATCAGAGAGAAGCTGTTCAAGACGGATTTTACGATATGACTCAAGCTTGGGACTCATCGTGTTGATGACCATTCCCTCTTTGATCGGAGTCTGGCACGCTTTGACATCGCGTTCATTATTTCCAAGCTCTACCACACACAATCCGCAATTACCGTTTGATTTAACCAGGCGTATATCATAACAGAGATGAGGAATATGTATTTTCTCCTGCAGCAACGATTGAAGAATGGTAAGTCCGGATTTGACTTCCATCTCCCGTCCGTTTACGGTTACTTTAATTTTCGGATGATCTGTTGAAGTGCTCATGCAGTATTCTCCCTGCCTCTCGGGCAATGAATGCGTAATATGAGTATTCAACGAAATGAATGATTCACATTAACCGTCATAACGCCCGAATACTGCCCGTTGCTATAAAACGCACGCGGCAGAATTAAAAAAGCATTGAGTGTATCATGAATTGTACTAATGAACCTGCGGGAAGTTCAATCTAACCATGCACTACAATGCAGCGCTCCGGGATATGTCCCATCAAATCGTAAATGCTCTGGATTTTGCGTATCCGACCAGATTGTAACAGACGCTCAAGACGTCAACCTCTTTGTTTCTGATTGAACACAACTTTATAAATGTTAACACAAAAGTAATCTTTCGATTTTATAATTTAATTTAAAAACCGTCTGATCATACTGTATTATTTCGCACGCATTCATAATCAATACACACGTATATTAAATACAAACGATTACAGAATCGCATTACTCAAAATGGTTAATCAAACTACACGCGAACTGTTGTATACAAAACCGACATTTACTTCCTTTTATAACCTAATATCAATATATACGGCATAACCGATATTGTTCAGATACTCTACTCAATTGAATGAAATTGTGCCTTGACATTTTCCTCAATGAGGAATACCATCCCTTCGATTGAATAAAACCTATCATACGGCTCAATCAGAGCCACGATAACGGTAAAACATTGTACAAATCAAAGGAGAAAACAAATGAAAAAGTTGTTTCCGGTCATAGCGTTCCTTGTTCTCTGCGTTGGCTGCGGCGGCGGGAAAACTCAATATCTTGACGCGAACAAAGACGAAGGATCCAGAGAGTTCGGTCCCAAAGAAATCAAGATGACTGTCAACACAATGGTCGGCTCAATGACAACTTTCCTTAAAGATGAGTGGAAAAAACCGTCATATCTTCAGGTTAAAAAATTTCTCAACAAAACATCTGAGCATATCGACACATCGATGATATCAAATGAAATCCAGACTAACCTGCTTAAACGCCGCATCAAATTCATTGACGATCAGCTGACTGAAGACGCGCTCAAGGAAATTGAACGGGGAATGACTGGAATGGTAGACCCTGACAGCGCCGTACCTGCTGGTGCGCTCAAATCACCTAACTTGTATCTTACCGGAGATGTCCGCGATAATGTCCGCACTGTCGGAAAGAAGCAGATTCAGTATCTCGTTGTCACCCTCCGTCTTGTTAATCTGAAAACAAGCGAAGTTGAGTGGCAAGAACAGCAAGAGTTCCTCAAGTCATCAAAAAAGACAAAAGTATCATTCTAAAAATGTGTACGGAGAGTATCATATGAAATGCCGTTCGATTCTTCCTGTTCTCGCTGTTATGGTTCTGTCACTTTTCTGCACTGCTGATTATACAAAGCAGATTCAGGATTCAGAGCGACTCTTTTATACCGGCAAATATCTTGAAGCTGCCAGGGGCATTCTTCCCATGGTCAATGACGATGACAAAGACCAGCTTCTATTTATGATGGAATGCGGTCTCATGCTTCATGCCGGCGGAGACTTCGAGAAGAGCAATAAGGTTCTTCTCGGTGCCGGCGCGCTTGCCGATAAAATCGCTATCAGTGTCTCGAAGACAGCGGCATCTCTATTTATCAACGACACCGTTACCAACTATCGAGGAGAGGATTTTGAAGTCGTACTCATTCACATGTATCTCGGCATCAATTTCATGATGCTGGATAAACCTGATGAAGCACGGGTAGAGTTCAAAAAAGTAGACAACCTTCTCCGCGGCATGAGAGAAGACGGCGCCGAAAAGTACAAGATGAACCTCATGGCAAAATATCTTTACGGTATAGCGTTTGAACAAAGCGCAGTAGCCATGAATGACTCCAATGATTATAATGACGCGTATGTTGAGTACAAGCAGATCAATCAGCTTGATCCAAGCTTCAACGATGTGAAACTCGATCTCCTGCGCATGGCAAAAGTTCTGGGTGATGATGAAGACTATAAGAAATACTCCACGAAATTCGGAAAACTCGACAAGGCAATTCCTGAAAACGCGGGAGAACTGGTTCTCATTTACCATGCGGGACAGGGTGCGATAAAACGGTCACGCGGAAAACTTCTTGATGATATCAAAATGAAAACCGCAATAAATGTCAGCGTTAATTCGATGTCCCTCAAACAGGGAGTCACTCTTGCAGGAGTATTTGCGGCGCTTGCGCTTGCTGACAATCCAATCCCGCGTTTCGTTAAAAGATCAAATAAAGTCGCGCGCTTACGCATGAAAGCGGGAGAAGTGGATTGCGGAACAACCTATCTGCTTGAAGATATTGAAAACACCGCTGTTAAAAACATGGAAGAGCAGTACTCTTCCATGTATGCCAAAGTTGCGGGAGGAATAGCTGTTAAAGTAGTCGCATCTATCGCTGCCGGAATTGCCGCCAAACAGACAGCTAAAGCTGTCGGAGGAAAAGCCAAAGCCTTCTCCGGGCTTATCGGAGCCGTTGTAGGCGCGGGAGTTGGAGCCGGTCTCGGAAGTACAATAAAACCGGATCTGCGATGCTGGCATACCCTTCCCGCAAGTCTTCAGATGAGACGGTTTTTCATCAAACCCGGAAATTATGATGTTGTCGTTGATCTAATAGGATCTAACGGAGCCGTTTTAGATTCCCGCACCGAGAAGCTCTCCGTTGCCGCCGGCAAAAAAACCTTGCTAAATTACCGCACCCTGTATTAACAAGTACATAACGGGCTGAAACCAATCAGCCCGTATGCCTTGCGGCAAAACAAGCGAGCGTTAAATGATGCCTCACGACTATTCGCTTTTCAATTCCATGAATTTTCCGGTGTGCGTCATTGGTGCTGACGGTCAGCTTGTTTTTTTTAATCCGGTTTTTAAAAATCTTATTCTTGGAGAAGGTGATTCGGCAACGCTTGACTTCCACCATCCCTTCTATCCTGAATATCGTAAACGCATTGCCATTTCATATCAACGGGCTCGTGATGGAGAAGACACAAAATGCTTTGCGGTCATTCGATCCTCATCCGGATCACAGGTTCCCGTCGAAATTTATCTTTATCCCGTACAGAACGAAGACGGAAAAAATGACATACTCGCATTTTTCATCTCTGTTGATAACCGCGTGGCGTCATTCAATGATTATGCGTCTCCGGTAAGCGGATCTGAACTGATAGAAAACATCAATATCTTCGAGTTCTCTCCGTTCCCCATCGTCCGTCTTGACCGTGATCTCAATATCATCGCACTTTCCGCGTCTACAGAGGAAATGACAGGGATTCCGCGCGACGAAATCATGGCATCACCCCAGAAAATGTTTTCAACAATTCTGCCATTTGATATGGAACGATTAAAACGAAACATAACAGATATTTTCAACGGAAACGCGGCGTTCCGTCGTGTTAATGATCTAAAAATAACCCCGTCAAAAGGCACTGATCGCTGGGAAAATGTTGTAATCTATCCTGTATACCGCGAAAAGAAGAAAATTCTTGTCGAAATTCTGTTTGAGGACATTACACGCATCAAGGCACTTGAAAATAAAGTCAGCTCTCTCGGGCGCGTTCAAATCATCGGCGATCTGACAAAAGGGCTGCTCCACACCTTCAACAATTTTACAAATGTGATAATCAACCGTTCTCAGATGCTCCTTGCGATTACAGAAAAGAAATCTGTAACGGATGGACTGAATGTGATACATAAGGCCGCTATTGACGGAGCACGTCAGATAAAAAGAGTCCAGGACTTTATCGGAGAAGGAGAACATGACGGAGCCACTACAACCTCAGAAGTTATTGAGGTTATTGAAGACGCGATCGAATTCGCCCGGATACACTTCAAGGTTGAGCGCAAAGAAAAAGGGAGGATGGTTTCCATCTCCAAACAATACTTCGCCAAAGACAGAGTATTCGGCCAGATAAAACTCCTCAGAGAAATCTTTGTTTCAATGATATTCCGAGTCGCGGCATTTATCGACCATCAGGGTGTTGTTGAAACAGAACTACGGCGTGGTGAAGACGTCATTATCACAGTCAGCACTTCAATCGAAGGACGAACGGTCGATGTGAAAGCGGGAAATAATCCCATGTCCGAGATAGAAATTCGACGAATTGCAGAAAAAATCAACGTTCGTATTTTTGAGGAAGTATCAGCCGATAAATACCTCATTCGGGCGATAATTCCCGCTTCGATGATAGTAGAACCTGAAAAACAACTTCAGGAAATTGAGGGGGTAAAGCTCCGGGATCTGGATATCCTTGTAATCGAGGATGAATCCGCATTACAGGAGATACTTTTTGAACTGTTCGATCATATGGGAAACAGGGTATCGGTCTGTGAAAACGGAGATGATGCGCTTAACGAATTCCGTCATAATAAGTATGACCTCGTCATTTCTGATTACGGGATACCGGGAATGACCGGACTCGAATTACTGAAAAAAATCCGTGAATTAAATGAACATACCGTCACAGTACTGCTCTCAGGCTGGATTCTTGATGATATCACCCGCTATGAAAAGACTGTTGATCTCTTCATGTCGAAACCTTTCCACATAGATATTCTGATACGCGAAATTTCCAAAGTACTGAAAAAACAATAACCCGCTTGGAATGCATTAATCCGATTTTTTTGAAAATCAATATTATACCAACAATATGCTTCAATCCACGATAAATGCGTTTTTTTGTCAGTTTATACGTAAAATATTTGATTTTTTCCCGCATTTTACGTTTTCATTATCTTAATGGTATTATCGCATTAATTCAGAATCAGTTTGGGTTTTTTTACCCATCCACTACCAGAATGAATCGCATCAGTTTGTAATGAGGTCAAAAGCATGGCAAAATACAGTTATTCAGAAGGAACATACAGCGGCAAAGGGAATGCCCGAATCGCATATAAAGGATGGGAAGCTGACAAACCAAAGGGAATTTTGGTTATTATCCATGGCATCGGAGAACACTCGGGTCGCTACAACCGAATAGTTGATGCCCTGGGAGGTAAACGTATTTCAGTTTTCGCACTGGATCTCAGAGGTCATGGAAAATCTCAGGGGGATAAAGGCCATATTGATTCCTTTCTTGATTATATTTTCGATCTGAAAATATTCATGAACATGATCAGAGAAGCGCATTCGGATCTTCCCGTTATTATGCTCGGCCATAGTCTCGGAGGAGCTATTGCGTGCAGATATTCCCTCACATATCAAAATGACCTTAAGGGAATTGTACTTTCCTCTCCTGCCCTTTCTATACACACAGGAACATCGGTTATCACCCGTGCAGCAGCACCTGTTCTTTCCGTTTTCACCCCTAAAATGGAAATTCAAACCGGAATAGATCCGAAGCTTTTAACGCACGACGAACAGGAAATGGCCTTGTATTCTGCTGACCCATTGATTCACAATATTATTACTCCCCGTCTATATTCTGAGATCCTGAAAAACGGTAATTATTGTTCTGAACGTGCAGCAGATATACGGATTCCTCTCCTTGTCACTCACGGAGGTTCCGATAAAATTGTTCCATCAAAAGAAAGTGAATCTCTGTTTGAACATTCGCTTTCCGATGATAAACAACTGCTGATTATCCCTGATCTCTTTCATGAAATAATGAATGAAACACCACGTGAACGCGCGAAGGTTCTGTCCGTAATATCCGGCTGGATAGCTAGTCATATCACAGGCAAAGCTATTACAATAAAAGTTAAAATACCAAAATCAGCCATATTATCAAAAAAAGCTGCTCCTAAACCGGTTATTAAAAATACTAAAACTCCTGTTTCGAAAAAAGCCGCTAAGTCAAAAACTGTTAGAAACAAAACGGCACCTAAACCAAAGTCATCGAGATCAGGAAAAGCGAAACCTGTACGCAAAACAGCAAAAACCAAGAAGAAAGGATCCCGCTGATCGTGCGAATTCATTTTTCCTTATTTGTAATGCTGACAGTATTTGTATCATGTGTTTCACATCAATTCCCGATACAGCGCGAAACTGCAATAGTAGAAAAACCCGAAGTTGATCTTCAGAAAGATGGTACCGGTATTATCAGGACACCTCATTGCGATGTATCTGTCCGCTACATAGATAAAGCAAGCTGGAAAATGGTTGCATCCTCTCCGCCTTTCACTCAGAACAGGACATTCGGGTCATCATGCCCACCTTATGAAATTTTTTTTGTTACAATTCAGAACAGTACAAAAAAAATAATTAAAGACATCCGTTTTTCCATACAAGCAGCGGGGTATTCTGACAATTCTTTGACCATAGAAGAATTACTCACTGAAGGTACATCTCCTGTGTATCAAAATATCCGGATTAGTAATATATTTTCATTACGCCGTCTATTTACTCAAGAGTTTATATTTAATGATATCGAATTCGAGAAGAACTCAGTCGGATATCCTTTCCCATTCATCCTTCCTCAAGAACGCGGTTCTCTTTTTATCGCATTCAGGATACCCCCATTTGAACATCGCAGATACACCCTATCTGTTGAATACCTTGCCGGAAATGATAAAAAAGTCGTTGATTTTGAGATTGCCCGCAAGGAAAATCGTCTGGATTAACTTTGCACCTCTATCTTGGTGATTTTCACGCTTTATTTTACACCTTGATACTTATTTAGACACATTCATTCAATGATATGGAGAGTACTATTATGATTATAGATATTAAAACAATTGAGCGGACCGCGGAACTGGCAAGCCTGTACATCTCTGACGATGAGAAAACGGAATACGCGAAACAGCTCAATGATATCGTATCCTACGTTGAAAAGATAAACACACTTGATACATCAAATATAACAGCGACCGATCATATCGCTGAATTATCAAATGTTTTCCGTGAAGATATCATAATTCCTTCAATGGATGTTTCAGAGTTGGAAAAAATCGCCCCGGAATTCGACCGGGATCATATTGTTGTCCCTAAAATCATAGATGGTGAAGCGTAATAAATGATCGGCAAAATCATTCATCCAATATCGTCCCAATCTGAAGGACATTATCTTCTGCGCACTTTGACAAATGCAAAATCCGCCAAACCTGGTCAATTCATCACAGTTAAAATTGGTGATACATCAGATCCTCTTCTACGCCGCCCTTTTTCAATTTTTGATTTTTCAAATGGAACTTTCGAAGTTATTTTCCAAGTTATCGGAAAAGGAACCAGAATTTTGTCGGAGTATAAAGGAGATACACTTGATATATTGGGTCCTCTCGGAAATGGGTTCACAATTCTCGATAATGCAAAAGTTCTTCTTGTGGGTGGCGGCGCAGGAAATGCTCCGCTTCATTATCTCTCAAAAACCCTTAAGAGACACAACTGTGACATCACCCAGATATACGGTTCCCGTTCGAGCAATGTAATCTACTGTAAAGATAAGTTCTGTTCCTCAAGTGATCAAATAATCTTTATGACTGATGATGGTACCGAAGGTGAAAAGGGTTTTGTAACATCTGCAGCGGAACGTCTTCTTTCTGATTCAAAATTCGACATGGTTTACACATGCGGGCCGAAACCCATGCTTAAAGGAATGGCCAAGATAGTTGATACATATAAAACAAAATGTGAAGTATCTCTTGAAAACTATTTCGGGTGCGGTACAGGTATCTGTTATGGTTGCACGATACGCACTAAAATTGGAAACAAACGAGTTTGCACAGAAGGCCCTGTTTTTGACATTGAAGTAATTGATTTTGATCTTATCTGATTTTCATAAGTAATCAACAAATACATAAAAAAACTGTGGGTCATTCCCGGCATACGATTTTTTATTATTTTCTTTGGATGAACATTCAGAATCTATAACTAATCTCGAGAGTACCAGTATAGCCGTGAAGATTAGATGATTTATCACGCATAACCCAATAATCGACCCATAATCCTATATAAAAATGACGTTTCATTACCTCGTATACCAAACCGGCACCGCCTAAAACAGTCCCTGCTATACTCCTGGTTTTTTCGGTTTCACCATCATCAAAATCAATTACCGTAGCACCGATACCGAAACGCGGCATTACATGGATGCTTTCGAAAGGCATATCATAAATAGCACTCACCTGCAAAGGAATGAATTGCATGTAGAGATCTTTGTGTGAACTTTTATTTTTCGCATATCCCGCTTCCGCAAAAATACGTACATTATTAATCCACTGAAAATTAAGATCGCTTCCCGCAAAAAAACCGAGTGTAGGTTTCAGTTTCGCTCCCTTGGAATTCACAGGCCCGAAAACTCCGCACCGTACAAATATTGACGGATCGAGAGGAACTATCTCACTGGCTGACATCTGCTTAATATCCGTCTTTGGAATAGAAATTTCTTTTGAAGAATCTTCTTTCTCGCGGACAATGACCTGCGTCGCATCCTCATCCACCTTGAAGACAATACGCGTTGTACCGTCATTCATTAGCAGATATACCTTCTCCATTTTCCGCTCACCATACATGATACGGAGGATATCATCCCTCCGTATTGACTTCTTCTGAAACTTAGTCTGAACAGTGATTTCCTTCTGATCTTCACTGACAATCTTCCCCTGAATGACCTGTCCATCCTTGAGATACACATACTCCGCAAGCAATGCTCCTTGAAGGAGCATTGCTGATATAATACCAAGGACTGTCATTTTCACTGATCTACTCATACCGATCTGTCCCCTAAATTATTTAATCATCATCCGTCTGCGAACTTCCTCAGTTGGAACGATTATCACACCGTCGCCGGTATCAAGCTTAAGTGTTTTATCATTAGCAGATATAACACTTCCGGCCAATTGAGATCCATCACGCAGATAAAGCATCGTAAGAGGTTTCCCAAGACTCCTCAATTTGTCCAGCGGATTTAATCGACTCTCTTCCATTAGTTTTTTGATTGTATCATTTAACGCTTTTTCTTTCTCAATTACGCTTTCACCTATTGTTTTCAACTCATCAGTACTTTTATCATCAAGGTTTTCAATATAATCAGCTAATGCATATTTTTCTAAAGTTGCAGTCTGAACTTTATTCAGCTTGTATTCCTTAAACTTGATTCCATCACTATCAACGCTGACTCCATTTTCTCCGTCAGCAATCTTCTCAATTTTTTCATCCAGCGAATCGACAGCGACTTTTCCGCCAAGCACCTGTACCTCTGATTTATTACTGTCATAAGATGTAAGAAATTCAGTTCCTCGGACAGCCGCGATACATAGAGGCGTTTTAACTTTATATGAATCATTCTTATTGATCTTTATTACTTTAGAGAAAACAGAACCCTGGGCAAGCGCAATTTCTGTTGCTCCATTCGTTTTCAATGCAGTGAAAGTAAATTTTGACTTTTCAAGAATCCTTACAATTCCCGTCTCGTCAATCTGAAGTGTGACATTGGACGAATCACCTGTTACTATCTCATCATTGATTCCAATCTTCTCTCCCATGGATAGTTTTTCCGGTTCGGAAGAACCTCTTTTCACTGTCACATCTCCAAGGATAAAAGTGACAACTGCCGCATCCTTTGTTTCTCCTTTAATTGCCAAAACAGATTTCTCGGGTTGATTTTGATATAAATAAACACCTGCCACGAGCGCTATAACTGCAACCAAACCGCCTACTACCGCAATTTTTTTCATAATTCCTCCGATACCCCTTTCATGATACGGTGATTCGCTTAAGGAATACTTCTCCATTTCGATAATGGATGTTCCACCGCACTCGCTTGCAATGATTGCATTAAACGACCTTTTTTTAGCCTCGAGGATTCTGTCCCGAATCTCAGTCTGAATCGGTTTGTTCAGATGAAATGTTGCAAGAATCCGTGCTATTTTCTTTTTTTCTTTCACAGGAGATCCTCCAACTTTGCTACGCCTCTACGTTTTAGAAGCTCAAGAAGCTTCCGTGCAGTCGTCTGAAACGAATAACGAGTCTGGCGATAGCTCAATCCAAGGTGCCGGCTCACTTCAACAAATGAGTAATTGTGAACCGCTACAAGTTCAAAAATGTTACGATCATTATCCGTAAGATATGACGAGGGATCCGTCAGTACTTCTTCAATAACGATTCGTGCATCTCTGAATCCATTCACATAGCTCATTTTTGCATCGTTGATAATATTCTCAATCTCTTCTTCACGTCTACCCTTACTTTTGTAATAATCAAGAAGAACAATCCTCATGGCACCATACAACCATGCACGAGGCTCTGTTACTTCTCCAAACTTCCGGTAAAGCCTGATAAAGAGTTCCTGAGTAATATCTTCCGCCTCCTCAAAGTTATTAATCTTTGAATAGACAGAACTGAATATCAACGAATACTGCCGGTTGTAAATCTCCGTGAACTTTTGCAAGGCATCACGGGCATCAGATTCTTCCATAGTTCTAAGCTCCGGCTTAATTGTAGTAGTATAAATCGCTGTTTTTTGACAAATTATGCAGTAAACTTTTCATTTTTTTACGAAATGTCAATAAAGAAATACCATAATACATTACAAGGTTCATTCCCGCTTTTGCATTGACGGGGACACAAACGGTCTGCAACAATGCAGCTGGAGAATGATGTGGACTCAACTAAACCAACTCATAAATACAATGAAGTGATTGAAAACCGGGATCGGCTTCTATCAATGCATATAAATGCGTTTATTGGATATATCGTCGTGGAAATTTCCGTTATTGGCGGTTATTTTGCGGATATAATTCCAATTCCTTTCACCGCTATAATCATCGGATCCGGCTTAGTCGATTTTTACATTATCTCCATCATCCTATTCCTATGGAAAAAGCGGGGTATCTCTAAGCATTTGCTAAATACCACTATTATTATAGGGATACTAATATATGCTGCTCTTCTTTTTATTTCTGTTTATAATTTAAACGATTTCCGTTTTATTAATCTGATTTTTGTACTTATTGCGGTCACTATTGAACTGCCGTTTACAACATTTTTTGAAAACATTCTCCTTTCAACAATTTCATTTATCGCATATATGATTGCTACGTATCTTTCCGTTTCCAATAATCATTATGGATCTTTTTTCGCTGAATCATTTTATTTCATCTGCGGTCTGCCGATTTTTTTCATTCTCACAATGATTTCTCGGCAAATAAATGCGCAGAAGGAATTTATCAGATCAGGAAACCAATCGTTATCACGTACCAACGAACAGCTGATCCGCGCGAACAAGCATCTAGAACGCGAATACCGTAGTACATCTTATGAGATAAATCTTGCATCTCATGTTCAAAAATCATTTCTCAATGATCCTCCGTCAGATCTCAGTGACTGGGATATCGCGATGTATTTCAAACCGCTCTACGGTGTTTCCGGAGATTTTTACGATTACTACGCTAAGGACGGAAAACTAAAAGGGATATCCCTTTTCGACGTATCAGGGCATGGGCTCTCTTCAGCCCTTTATACAATGCTTCTTAAACCGACAATGTTCCGCCTATTCAGCAAGATGACGAGATCCTCTCTGAATAAAATGCTTTCAAAGCTGAATGACTCCATTGTTTCAGAATTTTCAGAAGTTGACAATTTTATCACCGGGATAATTCTGCGGTTTGATGGCAATGTGATTGAGTATGTAAATGCGGGTCATCCGGAGATCCTTTTACGGAGAAAAACAAAAACTATTGAATCGGTCGAAGCACTCGGAGAGGATGTTAAAGGTGAACCGATAGGTCTTTCCCGGGGATTCACATATCGCACTCTTAGATTTTCTGTTAATACGGGAGATGTTCTGCTATTATTCACAGACTGTCTATTGGAAGGAAACAACAATCATAGCCCATTCGGATATGCCCGGCTCAAAAGAACATTATTTGAAGCGGGGAACGAAAGTGCTCAGGCTATTCTTGAAACAATTGTTTCCACATTTTATTCTCACAGCGGATCGGCTATTTCAGATGACCTCACAGTAATCGTAGCAATCAAGAAATGATCAGTACCAGTATACGAGCTCTTCAACACCTTTATCACAATAAACGGATGAGGGTTCTTCTTTCTGACTCATGGAGGATGAGTTGGCCCCTTATTATCGTTATGTTTCTTGAATTTCTTGTTTCACTTACGGATGTATTTGTCGCGGGTAAAATAGGACGCGAAACACAGGCTGCCGTAGGGTTTTCAGCTCAAATGTATTTTGTATTCGTTGTCCTGGCAAACGCTATGACACAAGGCACAGTATCAGTAATTTCAAAACTTCATGGAGCAGGGAAACATCACGATTTCGCCAATGCGATTAAAACGATTGTAGCGGCATCTATAGTTATCGGCATTTTACTGACCGCGATTGCATATTGTCTTACCCCATTGATCATTTCATTTTCATCTGTACCTTCAGAAATAATAGATATCACACGCTCATTTATAAAAGTATATCTGATCGCACTTCCATTTCATTATCTCCTCACCATGACAAACGGCATTTTGCGCGCGACAAAAAGATCCATACGATCTCTTGTCACAATGTTAATTGTGGGAGTCATCAATATTGGGCTTAATCTGTACTTTCTCTCTTATACAGATCTTTCATTCAAAGGAATAGCGCTCTCAACCGTCATTTCGATTATAATAGGATCATTGATAAATTGGATCTCAATCAGACCAATGATGAGCGCTGCACGCAATTTTTCATGGCAGATGCTTAAACGTGTATCCCAAATCGGTTTACCAAATCTCATTCTCCAGATTTCATGGCAAACAGGAAGTCTTGTATTGTTCCTTATTCTGGGCCTCCTCGGGGATCAGTCCGTTAATGTAATCGCCGCGTTCACAACAGGACTCCGCATCGAAGCAGCCATATTCCTCCCCGCATACGCTCTGAATATGTCTGCCGCAGCCTTATCCGGAAACCTGCTGGGATCAGGCAATAAAAAGGATGCATTTGCAATAGGAATTATCACCGCATTGACAGGCATGTTCATTATAGTGGTAATATCAATCATAGTAATTATCAATGCACGATCTATCGCATCACAGCTTTCTTCAAACCCCCTTGTCATTAATGAATGTGTTAGGTATCTTATTATACAGATGGTTGCAGAACCATTTATGGCGGTTCTTGTCATTTTATCCGGAGCTCTCAATGGCGCGGGAGATACCGCAGGAGTCATGAGAATTGTAGTAGGGGGCATGTGGCTCATACGCCTTCCGCTCTCGTGGTTTCTGGCAATACATCTCGGATTCGGCCCAGCCGCTGTCTGGGTCGTCATGGATGTTGACATTGTGATACGAATGTCACTTATTCTGCATAGGTACCTAAAAAAGGATTGGCTTTCACATGCATAGAGAAAAACTCGACTTATCACATCGCGACATCATTATGGGATCATTATCGGAATCACAACTTCCATTTTCAGAATACAGTTTCACAAATTTATACCTGTTCCGTGACATTCATGATTATCATGTCAGTACATATAACAATTTGGTTCTTATTGATGGAATCACACGTGATAAGAATCATTATGCAATGCCGCTTTTTGACTTACTATCAGTCGGTAAAGAAAATCTTGACTCAATATTAATTGAACACGGGATGCTGTTCCCTGTTCACAGCGAACAAATTGAAAAACTCGACCCATCATCTTATGAATGGAACTATTCTCCAGACGACTCAGACTATCTGTTCACCAAGGGTAAGCTCATAGATTATCCAGGCAGAAATCTTCATAAAAAAAGGAATCTGCTGAAGCAATTTCTAACTGGATATGAATGGAGATCTGAGCCTCTTGATAATTCAAAACAAACTGATGCATTCCTTCTTCTTGATGCATGGCAGACGGCAACAGGCATGCCGAATACTGCAACAGATTATCTTTCTTGCAGGGAAGCGATAATACGCATGAAGGAGTTTAACTTGTCCGGAGAAATCATTTATGTTGATGATACACCAGCCGGCTTCGTACTTGGTGAAATGATTTCACGGAATGTATTTGCTCTTCACTTTGCTAAATGCAACACGCACTTCAAAGGCATTTACCAATTCATATACAATCACTATGCCAAACTGCTCCCCCAGACTTGTGAATGGATTAACTTCGAACAGGATCTCGGGATTCCCGCATTACGTCAGGCGAAAGAGACATACGAACCTGACATTATGGCGCACAAATACCGTCTTAAATTAAGGACGGTTTAATAAACTATTTAATAAACCCGTCCTTAATGGCTAACACTAATATGATAACCACTTTTTTGCTTTTTAGAATATTAAATAAAGCAATGATTCAAAGTACCCACAATACAATCTTTAATAATAATTCGGAAAGTTTCGCGCAGAAAAACAAAAATCAACGTTACCACACATAGTCCCCGGAAGGAACAATTGAAATCTCGGAAATCGAGACAGAAATAATCCTGCCGGCAAAATGTATGCCGAAAATATTGTCACGAAGTGCCGCAGCGTATTTTTCCGCATTCAGTTTACTATCGGTCTCAGCGATAACTCGTACGCTTCCTCCCGGAAGATTAGTTGCGCTTCCGTGAATATTTAGCGAATTCCCGACATGCGCACAATAATATCTGCATCCGACTCCCTGTACTCTTCCTGACAGAATGAGTTCAAAGGCCACTGGCTACCTCCCGGATACAACCCGATACGCACCGAGAGTATGTTGGTTAAGGGGAATAGTAAGCGTAGCGGTTGTAGAGTCACGTTCAGGATTAATATTAAAATATTCCGTGGAAAGACCAAGACTTTTCAGCATCATGCCGATTAAAACAATCCCAAGACCCGCTCCTTCGTTTGTGTCACTGTCGTCCATATCGAAAAAATCTGACATCTGATCAAGTTCCTGAACTGCGTTGATCTTGAAAGCAACATTCTTCCGCTCAATCTCGGTCATAACCGAATTATTGCTGACCGTTACATGCATAACCCCGCCCAAAACACTCACGCGGAGAACCGCGTGAAGTCCCTTCTCTTCGGCAATGCGGGACAGACTTGCCGCTCCCTCTCCGCTTATCTCAAAGCGGAACAAGTCTAATGCTTTTTCGTATGGCAACTGAGTGCTAAGATTGTTATTTCTGTTATATGACTCAAAATAAATGTTCTTATAATTCGCTTTAACCGCGTTTACAAGAAGTTCATTAATACACGTGAATATTGGCAGAAGGAGATCTTCACAGCCGTAATACAGCAAAACATTGGATAATGCTGTTTTAACGGATTTCTGTGTTCCCGGATTGACCGCGAATGTGCTTATGACAAGATCAGCCGTCCCATCTTCCATGTCATCACTCCTGTCATCGCTGATTATTTTACCATTTCAGTATTGCGGCCGTAAAACGCTTCACGGTCATTTCTCTGTATAATATTAATCTTCATAGACTCGACAGCTTCAGGATAATCAGTATTGTAATGAAGTCCGCGGCTCTCTTGCCGCATCATTGCACCATTGATTATTAATCGGGCAATAGTCGCGAGATTGCGGAGCTCCAGAAGACCAGATGATATTGTGCTTCGTCTGTAATAGTCAAGAATTTCACTTTCTAAAAACAAAATTCTTGCTTGAGCGCGACGTAGACGTAAATTCGTTCTGACAATACCTACATAATCCCACATCAACCGCCTCAGTTCATCGATGTTATGCTGAATTAGAACCCATTCTTCAAGATCAAATGTACCTGATTTGTTCCACATGGGAAAATCCGGGGTTTTGATATCATTCCCGCACTCTTTGATGTAGTGAGAAGAATGCTCTGCGGCACGAGACCCGAACACGAGAGCCTCAAGCAATGAATTTGACGCTAACCGATTAGCTCCGTGAACACCTGTACACGATGCCTCTCCTCCAACATACAGACGTTTGATATTTGAACGCCCATCAAGGTCAGTAATCACTCCTCCGCAAAGATAGTGCGCCGCAGGTACAACCGGAATCGGGTCATGCGCGATATCTATACCTTTTTCAAGACAATGTTCATATATCTGGGGAAACCGTTCTTTAAGAAAGAGTCGTCCCTTGAATGTAATATCCAGATATACACAGTGATGTCCCGATCTCTTTAACTCACGATCAATTGCTCTGGCAACAATATCACGGGGTGCAAGCTCCTTCATAGGGTGAAGCGACTCCATGAATCGTTCACCTTTTTCATTCAGAAGGATGGCTCCTTCTCCGCGAACTGCCTCGCTTATAAGAAATGACCGCCCCTTTCCCGATTCATTATACAAAGAAGTTGGATGGAACTGCATAAATTCCATATCCGATATATATGCTCCGGCACGATACGCCATCGCAATACCGTCACCCGTCGCAATTGCCGGATTCGTGGTATGCTGGTACACCATACCAGCACCACCTGAAGCGATCATTGTTATTTTGGCGCAGAAAATATGAACGAATCCGGTTTCATTATCAAGGATATATGCACCATAACACGTTTCACCGTTTCCGGGAAGACCATATAACTGATGTTCAGTCAGAAGATCAACAGCAGTGTGATCTTCATATAACCGTATATTCGGAGTCTGTTCTATTTTTGCGAGAAGCGCGCGTTCGATTTCCTTTCCGGTAAGATCATGAGCATGCACGATTCTGTTATGCGAATGTCCGCCTTCCCGGCCGAGATCAAAAGCCTTGCCGCCCTTCCCGTCATCATGAAAAGTAAACCGCGCTCCCCATTCAACAAGTTTTCGAATCCTCTCTGGTCCTTCTTTCACAAGCAAATCAACCGCCGTTTCGTTGCAAAGAAACGCTCCGGCTTTCAATGTATCGTTTTTATGATTATCAAATGTATCGTCCGCTGAAAACACGGAGGCAATGCCCCCCTGTGCGTAATTCGTATTTGAATCAAAGTCCCGTTTTTTTGTGACAATATTAACTGTCCCTGTCTTTGAAGCTTCTATAGCAAAGCATAATCCCGCGATACCGCTGCCTATCACAAGAAAATCGGAATCATATCGTTGTCCTTTCATAATTACCTGCTTTCTTTATCAGTGAATACTTTATAATTGCAATAGATCTGTTCGGCCAATTCCTCAACAGGAACACCGCGTTTGTCAGCAGCAAATTGATACGTATACCAAACCCATGCAGGTTGATTTTTCTGCCCTCTCACTGGTTGAGCTGATAAATATGGACAATCAGTCTCCAGGAACAATCTGTCAGCAGGTATAAACGATACCGCCTCATGTAAATTGACCGCTTTTTTATACGTTAGATTACCCGCAAAAGATATATGGAATCCAAGATCGAGAAAATCACGCGCATCATTAATAGTACCGGAAAAACAATGAATAATACCTTTATTCAATCCGGAATTACGGATGACATCCTTGGTATCATCAAGGGCATCCCGTGAATGAACAATTATCGGCAAATGGTACTTTTTTGCTATCGCAAGCTGACGTTCAAAAAGGATGACCTGCTCCTGCTTTTTGTCTTTCTCCCAGTAATAATCCAGCCCGATTTCCCCTATACCGAAAAGCTTGTTATACACAGGCAACTGGGACATCCCATGCAGCATTCCGTCCATATAGTTCAAATCGTCATCGCTCCATGGTGAAGTTGGGTGAATTCCGAGCGTGAACATAATATCCCGATGTTTTTCCGCAAAAGATACTGACCATACAAAATCACTTCTTTCAGTGGAAATTTGAACAGCATGAGTAACCCCGGATTTTGCCATTTCCAGAAAAAGTGTCTCTTCAGAATAACCCGCATCGGTTATGCAACAACCGAAATGCGCATGAGTATCGATTAATATAGGTTTTTCCATAATTGAACGGACATTACCCTTCAACTCGCTGATTGACAAGATAAAAATTGAATAACAAAATCATAAGCTAGGCGACGATGCGGGTTAAAATTGAGAGGATTAAAGCTATCATTTTTAAGGCCGTTTGCGGAAGGATATGGTCGTTTTAGATTGGACTATTGTTTTTAATATCTGCTACACACTTCTCTAGTACTAACAAACCAAACTCCACGCTATCTGAGAAAGATTTTATCTAAATCATGATAAACCAATTGTATAATATGGATAAATTTTTCGCCTATTCCATGGGCATTCAAAAAGCTACACTCACTACAAACGCGATTGAGTCTCTGAATTCAAGTCATAGGAAAGCAACTCAAAACGATCTGCTCTCCAAACCGATGATTCAATCCATAAAGTTCTTTAATTGACGTTGACGAAGGATGAAAATATGGACAATTCCGATCAGAGATTGGAGCCCGCCTTAACTCAGTTTACGGTATACTTTGGAGAGAATACCGTTGTGATTAACGGCTGTTTACACAAAAGATCTGACACTCTCAAGAATCTCGGTCAATATTACATCATCTGCTGTCATCCTTTGTTCAGCACAATATTTACATACGACTTATATCATGACATGATAAATCATATTCCGACAATTCAGTGCTTTAGATCACTACTTATATCGATATAAAACAAAGGAACCGCATAAATACGGTTCCTTTGTTTTATATACATGACTAAATTATTCTATTCAAATTTCTCGATCACTTCTTTCTTTTCTTCCTTTTCCTTCTTCGCTTTCGGATATCTTCCCTTATCCAACACACCAAGTTTATATAATGTCTGTGTTACTGCAAGATCACTGCCAATCGTATCCCTGGTTTTAGTCTGCACTTCCGATATATTACCTAATAAATTCGCCGAACTTTCCTCAACATATATATCACCGAGATCTATAGTATCTCCAGCCTTGAGCTCAACCTTTGTTTTATTTATTAATTCTTCATCATAACAGATAAGATACTTTGAAATATCATCTGTTCGCCTCATCGAAGCGATAATAACATAGGTACCCGGTTCATAATTAATAACAATTTTATCGCCGTCATATATCGATGAACTGATAATTTTTCCTTTTGTCAGATCATTAGAATCATCCAAACGTCGAAAATAAAGAGCACATGAGATGTACTGCGACGTTCCCGAGCCTTCTCTCGACACAATCCTTGCTTTGATAATCCCTTTTGCCGTCAGATCAACATCTTTTATCTGTTCCGGGCCACATGATAATAATCCGATAACAATACTACATACGGTCAGACACATAATCATTTTCTTCATAGTATACTCCTATACAAATTCTACTCTATATAACTCTTAGACCCTTGAATTCGTACACTGGTTCAATTAATAATGGGAAAAAATCTCTGTCAATAGAATAATCATCATTTAGTCCCGTCTATAATTCCTTTGTTCAAGAGCATTACACGTTTTATAAAACTGTTTTTTTATTAAACGTTGTTGAAATATCTTCTCAAAATCACAGAAACAAACCCGTTTTAAACACTAGAAAGAGAATTTTCGGGACAAGTCCAGCTAGTCATATTATACTGCAGATGAATTGAAAAGAGCAGCACCAAATCTAACGAAGTACTTGTAATTAACTTTTCCTGATCTATTCGCTTTATGTTCAAGAATATTATGACAAGTAATATTGTACAAAATGTTTAATTTGGAAGTCACAAATTTATGATGCTCAAAACTTCATTACTTCCATGGATGAAAACACAATAAAAAAACCCCGCTTTCGCGGGGTTTTTTTATTCAACATTAAACTTTTTCGATTAGAAACCGAAAGTTACGAGCATACCGAAATCCATCGCAGATGTTTTTCCATCGTATGCGCCACCGAACTTGTGATCACTGTCAATTTTAGTGTATGTTCCATAAAGCTGGAGTTTCTGACCAGCCCAGAATCCTGTATCAAGACCAACTTCAAATGCACCAGTTACCTGGATTACCTGTTTTGTCTTATCAGCTTCTTCTTTGTCCCATTCACGTCCATAACCAAGAACAGGCACGAATGCGAGGTTTTTGGTAAGAGCTTTAGACCAACGAGAAGAAACGTAGAATTTGTTGAAAGTGTTTTCACCTTCTACAGATTTCTTAACCGTTTTGAGCATATCATAACGGATAGAAGTTGCTGTGTAAAGACCAGGAGCAAGATCAGTTACTGTCCAAACAAGAGCGCGAACGCCAGTTGCTTTTGATCCATCAACTTTTGTTTTATCTCCAGCAGCAGAACTGCCTGTCCAATCAGAAACCTTCAACCAAGTATCATAAGAAGCTTTATATACTTCACGAGCATACGAGTTGTTAGCTACTGAAAGACCGACGTTGATTCCATACACAGGAGCATGGAAAATACCAGCTACGTAGAACTCAGTCATGTTCGCTTCACCAGCAACGTCTGCTTTCTTAGAGTAACCGAACGCACCATAAATATCAACGATCGGAACACTGATGTTTGCTATGATATTATGAACTGTTCTGTTTCCAAGCTTTGCAAGACCTGTACCGTCTTCTGCCTTTTTCTCATTAGGGCCATCGTAAAAACCATCAACGTCCTGCTGCATATACGCAAGAGAGAAGATTCCGCCGATATTCTGAATACCAAATCCAACACCAGCTAAGTTGATGAAAGAATGGTCCTGCTGTCCGTTCCAGCCAGTGCCGTAACCGCGGAGACCGCCCCAGAGAACCGCTCCGGCAGGCATGAAATCAAGACCACCGAACTCTACATGCACATCGCGTGTACGGGGAGAAAAGCTCTGAACATCACCATCGAGTTCAGGACATCCGTTGTCGATTGCGTATGCTACTTTCGCCCATGCGCCACCGTCAGCTGTAACTTTCTTTGAGAAACTAAGACCGAAATAGTGAGACTCACCATAGTTCGGCATTGTTCCAAGACCGTTTTCACCAATTGCAGGGCTTTCTGAACCAAGTTTAGAGTTGGTTACCCAACCAACACGACCGCCGCCATGAATCTCAAGCGGATCATCAGCAGCAACAAGCATGCCCGCAGATGTTGCGACAGCGAAAGCTGCTACGATCAAAGTTTTAAAAATCCTCATCCTCAATCCTCCTAAAAATTTTTGTACAAGGTTATACCCTTCAAATACTCTTGAAGCTTTTATCCCACTCCACATATTTTTGTCAATCCATTTTCTGCAGAATAAAGTCCAGCCATCCGGCATTTAAGCCTCACACATCCGCAGACCATCATAAATACTGATTATTTACGTATTTCTGATGGTTTTTTGATCAAAACTTTTTCTTCGTCGATAACACTATTTTATTTCTGAAATGTAGTTCACTCTCTCATTTTATCAGATTATATTTGATCATTCATTTTCGTCTTGGTTGTAAAGGCATGAGATTCATCATAAAGTTATATTATAGCGAATCCGATTAAGATATTGATATCGTTGACATATTGGGATTGCGCAAACCCATTCGATATTTTTCCTTGTCATTAGCAGCATTTAATACACAGAGCAAATATGTATAAAAATACCCGGTTCATTTTTGTCGCACTTGTACCTTTTCTTATTTTTTCAACTGACAACTATTCCGCAAAACGTGCGCATATAGTCTCAAAATATATGACATATAAACCCACCCGGTGGGGGATGAATATCCCCGGTGTAAAAACGCATATTAATACCGATCAAAAGGTCATTGCGCTCACTTTTGACGCCTGCGGGGGTAAAAAGGGCAGTTTATACGACAAAGACCTTATTTCATTTCTAATTTCAGAGAAAATACCCGCAACGTTGTTTATTACCACCTCATGGGCATCCGTAAATGAGGATAACCTCAAAGAATTACGTAATAACACCCTCTTTGAACTGGAAAACCATGGATTTAATCATAGACCTGCTTCTGTCAGAGGCGCATACGCATGGCGTATCCGGGGAACAGTAAGTCCCGGAGACTGCTTTGACGAGGTTGAGAAAAGCGCTGAGGAGTTTGAACGCCGCATTGGTCACCGACCCAGGTTTTATCGGGCTGGAACGGCATACTATGACAATGTAGCACTTAATATAATCCGCGAAACAGGACAGATTCCGATGAATTTCACCTGTGTGACCGCTGATGCGGATAGAAGGATCAAAATCGGAAGGGTTGAGCGCTTTATGCGCAAAGGGATCAGAGAGGGAGCTATTTTTGTCATGCACTTCAATCATCCGGGAGGGAAAACACTGCCCGCCCTTAAAACCGTTATTCCCGAAATGAGAGCATCTGGGTATACATTTATCAGATTATCAGATATGGCAGATTTTATTGAATAATCCGATAAGATGACGGTTGGCATCTTATTTTGCCTCTTTTCGCTATAACCCTGCCCTACACACCAGTTCCGGAATGATACTTTCTTCCTGCCCTGATATATGAGAACCGAGTTCTATCTCTAGAATTCAATACCTTTTCTGGCATTGATTCCTTCATTATAATAGTGTTCAATTTCCTTCATTTCGGTTACAAGGTCGCAACGGTCATACAAATCGGTGGGGGCGTCCCTGCCGGTAAATACAAGCTCCACTCCGGCTGGTTTGGCCTCAATCAAGGATAGAATCTCCGCATACGTTATAAGTCCATACGCACAGGCTCCTATTACCTCATCAAGCACCACCAGATCATACGTATTTGAGGTGACCGCCTCCAGAGCTTTGTCATACCCCATCTTTGCGCATCCCCGGTGTGAGATGAAATCTGAGGTCGCCGGGTCATAGAATTCCCCTGAACCGCACTGTTCAACACTCACCAGATCACTGAATCGATCGAGAGCCTTTATTTCGCTATACTCACCCTTTTTCATGAACTGAATTATGCAGGAACGCAGTGATGAACCGCACGCGCGAAGAACAAGACCAAGCGCCGCGGTTGTTTTTCCTTTTCCGTTTCCTGTGTAAAGATGAACGAATCCCCTATCCATATCAACCTCTGCGGCAATAATATTTCCTTACAAGCGGATGTAAACCCTTATTGGGTGATATCACGTTCCCGCAAAAAACCTGCTTGATTTTACAGCCTTGACGTTTATGTAGTACGGATATATATAGTTCAGCGATATCGGGCGGAAGAGCCCGCGCGGCGCGCCGCAAGGAAGGAACCATGGCCCAGGCACAGGTAGCACATGAAAGGGCAATGCTCTATTACCAGAATATTTCCGAATCTGCGGCGTTTGTATTCACATCTCTTGTAAATTCTGAACCGAAGCAGAAAAAGATTTTCAACAGACGGCTGGCTTCCCTGCCGAATGATATCATTATACGGTTTGATTTCGAGGCCGATATTGCGGGATATTTCGCATATTTCTTTTCCCTTAAAAATGCTCTGTCTATTTGTGAACGTCTCGTTCCAGGAATCGATAATTCCTACTTCGATGCGGATCATCTCGATATCCTCGGGGAGCTCGGCAACATGATTTCGGGCAACACGCTGTCAAAACTCGTTTCGGTCTCGTCAGAAATACGTCTTGAGCCGCCCCGTCTTACCGCATTCCATGAAATTCTTTCGGACGAACGCGGGCATCATTCATATTCAAGTAATTTTGATGTTGAGCTCGGCAAAATGGGTGTTCTACTCGCGATCAAGAAGGACTGAACCCGTGCGGAAGGCGGTATTTGGAATCAGTCTCTTCGCGGCGGTCTGTTCCGCACCCGATACTTCATACGCCGACGACAAAAGCGACTTCCACAACCGGGTCACGGCACTGTATGAGATCAACCCTTCCGATCTCGATGAGGCGAGCTTAGTAAGAAGAAACGAAGACATAGAATCATTCTGGATATATGTCGAGTCCAACAAAAAAACCGCAGTCCCTCTCCTCCGGAAAGAACTCATTGAGTATACCAGCAATCCATTTTTTCTTTTTGACGGCGCATCTCTTCTTTCGAAGTGTTCTCAGGATAAAACTGACCTTGATTTCGTGATCGGAGTATTCGCCCGAGTGGATATGGCATTCATCGATCTGAGTGAACTGTTCATGAGGACACACCGCATCGCGCAAAGTGGCATCGATATCTGGCCGGTAATGAACCGTATTATTGATACGGAATCATTTCATGCGGTCATTTCCGGCAGAAAACTGACCCTTTCTCACGATTACTGCCTGCTGTATCTATCTCTTGTATGCGATGAGAAGTACTGGCTCGGTAAAATGTGCGCACGCCTCATCTCTGAACAATCGTCGCGTAAAGCGAAATCGATGATCACCTCTCTCGCCTTTTCGGTGAACCCTGACGCAATGAAAGCCCTTGATTATACCATGAAGCACCATGCTGACGAAACGGTGAGAAAACATGCGACATTGTTTTCCACACTTGAGTCAGCACGAGCGTACAAAAAGCCTGACAAAATCATAAGCGACAGGAAAGATCTTTCTTCATATATTGATTCAATCGTACGAGAGGATAGAACGATATTCAAGGGAGATCCGGAACAGTACGCCAAAGACGCTCCATTTCTTGTCAAAAAAGCGGATTATACTTCAATCAGGGACGCCAGGAAGAAAACCGCCGCACGCTTATCAAACGAAGCGCTGGATGAGATATTCTATTTCACCGCGCTCATGCAGTTCTGTTATACGGCGGATGAATAACGTTTTTTCATACAAGTCGCATTGAGAAAAATCCTGTTCCAGTATAGTTTATTGTTTCCGAATGCATGGATATTCTATCATCAAAACAGAGATATTATGTTTTTATCAATTCGTAATTATTCAGATATTCGAAAATCAATTAGGTTACTCGTAACAACTTATCCTGTAATCATAATCCCACTCATTATACCAATCGCTATCCCCTTGTTATCTCTTATATATGTCAACACGCTCCACATTAGTAACGATATTATAATGTATATTATAATACCCATATCAATATCAACATTGTCCTCATCAATATCATATTTATTAATACTGTCTTTTGCATATCAAATTGAGCATGGACGCAATATCAAATTTATAAAATCGGTCGTGGCGGTGATATTCAATTACATTCCAAAATCTTTATTAATCATCCTTCTATGGGGAATATCATGGATATTCATCGAATGTGTGAACCTTTTTTGCAGAAAATCATCTATTGGTATTGCAGCTTCCCGATCCTCCACTTCACTTTTCCGGCAAGGTATTTTGCTTTCATTCCCTATCATTGTTTATGACAACGCAAATCCTTTCACTGCATTCCAAAAGGCAAGTTATGTATCGGCATTACATGCAGAAGAATTTTCAACGTGCTATTCTTTTTCATCTCTGTATTACATTGCAACATTCCCAATAGTTCTATTTTACTTAATTGAATATTTCACAAAATTAGATCTTGTTATTTCAAGTCAATTTGTATTATCATATTCAATGGTAGCATTATCTCTCACTTTTGTTCTGGAAGAAATATTCAACCTTGAACTATATCTATGGCATCGGTTATATGAGCGAAAACATCAAAAACTCATGAAAAAAAAGAAATACCAAAAAAGCTTTACTATCCGCAACGTACGGAAGCCGGATTTACTTGATAGTATCAATGAATTTGATTTTCAATAATCAAGATGAATATGATACGTTTTTCCTTTCCATATAAACAATACACGGAGAAGGACAATGAAAAAAATAATTATCGCGCTCATCATGTTGACCACAACCGTACTTATCGCACAGGACTGGCCGATCTACAAGGGTAATATCTACTTCACCGGAAACAACGATGAAATCATAGTGAAGAACGCCAACCTCAAGTGGCTGTTTCAGGCGAACGACCGCACCTACAATACGATAGTCTCCGACGGCCGCGTATATTTTCTCGATAACTCCTCGGATCTGTATTGTCTTGATGAAGAATACGGTAAACTTTTGTGGCGTGTTGATTTTCAGAGTATCTCCGCGCAATTTAAGTCCTTCTCGAAATCCGCGGGGAAAGTGAAGTATCCTCTCATTAAAGGAAATACGCTTTTTCTTTCAGATCCGATCGCGATATATGCGCTGGACAAACGAAACGGCAAAGTACTCTGGGCACGAACCGGCATGCGTACCGAACAGACTCCGAAAGCCGCTGAAGGACTCGCAGGGAGAAAACCTCTTCCGATGGTCGACGGGATTTACGCTGACCCGGTGATTCAGGAAGATAACATATATTACGGAACGCGCAACATGTTCCTCTCACGTGAAATCAGAGACGGACATGAGGGGTGGGAAAACCGTGATATCAAAACATATTCCGCATATCCTACATTTTACGACAATACGATAATCACGCAGTCACTCGATTTTTCGAAGAACAGTTTTCTGGTGTACTGTCTCGACGCAACGAGCGGAAAACCGATATGGACGAAATCAATTCAGAAACCTCAGCGAATATTTCCGCCCGTAGTGTATAACCGCAACGTATACATTCCATCGAACGACACGCTGTACTGCCTTGATTACAAATCAGGAGAACTCCTGTGGTCAAAGAATTACGGACGATACATCACATCAAATCCGAGTTTTACCGACAGAGCGATTGTGTTTTCACTCGACAACAGCACCATGGCGATTGTTGATCCCGCAAACGGATCAATTCTCAAAAGTGTTGAAGCGGGAGAGAAATCATCGCCGTTCTTCGTCACCGTACGCGATGTGTTGTACCTGGCGTATAACGAGAAGCGGACAATAAACCAGAAAGAGATCACCGGCGGCGTGGTGCGCGCGGTGAATTTCACGGATAACACTCCGCTTTGGGAATTCCACACCCCGTTTCCTGGCGCGGTATCACAGCCAACCGCTTCTAACGGAATTCTGTTTCTTCCATCGGGAAACTATGTGTATGCGATCGGAACCGAGTACTATCCTAAAATTGTACACGGCGGTGAGGGATACGCGATCCCCGACGAAAACAACGGCGCACCCGCCGATAATGCTGATGATCTCCGCAAAAAGAAACTCGATGATAAACTTGCACAGCTTGATCCGGACAGAAAAAAGGATGATTTGGATCAGCAATTCGACAAGAGCAGAAAGGATGATACTCAGAACAAAAAACCGGACAACAAAATCAAGGATGACACCAAGAAACAGAATACCGATCAGACCATCCCGAAAGATAAACCCCTGCGAATGAGGGATATCACCATACGGGTGAGTGATGATACAAACAAAGACATTCCCGCGCAAGTACAGGTCCGCAAATGGGAGAACGATCGGCTCGTATATGATAAAACCGAAATGGTGACGCGTAAGACTCCGATAAAAATTCCCGAAGGCGATAATGTCGAGATCACCGCATCAGCGGATAATCATCTTCCCAAGAAAGAAATCATAACCGGTAAAGATTCCGATAAGGACATCATCCTCGACCGGATCGAGAAAGGGAAACCCACAGTTGTCGACAATATCGGGTTTGAATTCAATAAAGCATACCTGAAACGACAATCCATCAATCTGCTCGACCGCATGGTACGCATTATGAAGGAACACCCGAAACTCAAGCTCGAAATCCGCGGACATACCGACAATATCGGAGATGTTAAATACAACCAGAAACTCTCCGAACGGCGCGCTGATGCGGTAGCGGAATACATGATTAAAAACGGTATCAGCCCGGAGCGCTTGAAGTCTGTCGGATTCGGCGAAACGAAGCCGCTCGTACCGAACAACAGTGACATACACAGAGCAAAAAACCGTCGAACCGAATTCTTATTCATTGATTGATGTGAATAGCCGTGCGGAGGATTTTTTCTTCGCACGGCTATTCATTACCATGATAATACCGATCACATTGATTTATTGATTCGTTATTCGGGATTACCAACCGGCAATAAATAAATTCACCATTCCCTCCATCATTATCCGACCGAATTGAACCGACAACAGTCGGGATAATCATTGTCTTCAGTAAATATGTTAAGTGTTATCACAATAGATCATTTGTATACTTTGTCGTCAATATACGAAACATTAGATAACCGTACACAAAACTGAGCCTGAAATGTACTAATTATAATTAGATAATTCGGATTGATACGGAAACACAATAACATTGAAAAATCGACCCGTACATACTATATTATAGTTACTCCCATAAATCCAATCACAACAAGGAGGCCTATTATGAGATTCGCAAGCGAAGACCTTAAGAATGAGCATAACGGCATTCTGCATGGGTTGAAAATTCTTGAGCGAATAGTTCAGATTCTGAATCGAAACGGGCATGTAGATATAGATGATATAAAGAATATCATTTCCTTCTTCATAATATTCGCTGATAAGTGTCATCATGGAAAAGAGGAGACAATATTTTTTCCCGCAATCAAGGAAATCGGAAACAATGATACAAATGAACTTATACACGAACTCATGAAAGAACACAAAGACGGCAGACTTTTTCTTCAACAAATGGAAAGCGCATTTAAAATCAATGCATTTGATTCTCATGATTTCAGAAGCGGCGCGGAAAATTACACCAAACTCATAAAACCCCATATCGACAATGAAAATGCCCGTCTCTTTCCGTTCGCCGACAGTCATCTAGATTCAACACAACAAACTGAATTACTCGCGAAATTCGAGGAATTTGAGAACACAATCATGGGTTCTGGAATTCATGACAATCTTCATACTATGCTCGGCAGATTAGAAAAACTATATCTCATAAGCAGCTGAATTATCTTGGAATTTTATACCATAGATAAATCAATTCTATCCAACGTTGACATCTTTGTGATTTACTATTGACATTTCGCTGCATAACGCTATTCAAATACTGCCGCAAAGGCATCTTGATTTTAACGGGATTATCTTTTGCGGGAATTGCTCATGGAGAATCCGATGACGATACATCCACACAAACCATATAATCCGGAAGCGATTTACTCAATTATATGAAAGCAACACTAGTAGCGCTCAACGCACGTTATACACATTCCAACCTGGCAATCAGGTATCTTCGCAATGAAATCTCTTCTGCAGGACATGAAGTACGACTGCGTGAGTTTTCAATTAATCAGAATTACTTCGATATTCTTGATGCGATTATCAATGATGAGCCTGACGTGATCGCGTTTTCCACATATATATGGAATTCGGAAATCATCCGCTCCATTATTTCAGATATCAATAAGATCAAACCGCATATTAAAATCATCGTCGGCGGGCCGGAGGCGGGATACAATTCCGCACAGTGGACTGACCTTCCGGGTGTTTCCGCCGTAATCAAAGGCTGCGGTGAAGACGCGATCCGATCACTCGCTGAACACGATTTCACCGCATCTGATCGCGTCGTTTCACAAAAAGTCCGTCACTTCCGTGACATTCCCTTCCCGTACATCGATGAAGACTTCCCGTCGCTTGCAAACCGGTACTTGTATTATGAATCATCACGCGGATGCCCGTTCGCCTGTACGTATTGTTTGTCATCACGCGAAGACCAGAAGATTGAATTCAGAAGCATTGAACAGACGACCGGCGAGCTTGACTTGATAATACGGAACAGCGCGCTTGTTATCAAGTTTGTCGACCGCAGTTTCAATGCCGATCCGCCGCGTGCCCGGGCGATATGGGATCATTGCATCAGGAATGCCGGGCAAAGCAGATTTCATTTTGAAATCCACCCTCTCCTTCTCTCGGAGGATGACTTCATTCTTCTTTCATCCGCACCTGCAGGTCTTTTCCAATTTGAAATCGGTATACAATCAATCCACGAAAAGACACTGCGCGAAATCGGACGCAAGGCACCATGGATTGACATCAGAGAAAAAATAAAACGGCTGATCGGCATGAAGAATATTCATATTCATCTCGATATGATCGCGGGACTTCCATTCGAGAGTCTCACCGAAATAGCGCAATCAATTGACGGGATCATGGATCTCGGCGCCGATCATTTCCAGCTCGGTTTTCTTAAAATTCTCCCCGGCACTGTAATGGCGGAACGGGCGAAGGATTACGGAGTTATCAGCACAAGCAAAGCACCCTATCAGATTCTTTCAAACAGATGGATTGATAATAAGGACATAACGTTATTGCGCAGAATGGATCAGCTTATCGACACGACATACAACAGCTCCTCCGACCGGAGCCTTCTACTAAGTCTTGCGGATAGAAACGGAGGATTTTTCAATGCATACAAATTAATTCTATCGAATGCGGAACGTACCGGATTCGATATCATGACAAAGAACGCGGGCAAACTGAATGCGCTGCTGAAATCAATCCAGTAATATAGATGTGTTTTATTCGTCGGGACTTACCGGATCCGATACTTCCTGTTTCGCGGGTTCAGGAATACTTCTTTCAAGGATCTCGGTTCCTTCACTCCGGTTATCCTTCCCGTCATCATTTACCCATTTGGCTTCAAGACGGTCTCCATCAAGACGGATCATTGTGAATGTCACGGTGTAACCGGTTCCGGCGACAAAATACTTCCAGGAAAGAACACCATCTTTCCATTCGCTGGAAAGGATATCGATTTTACCCTCATCATCACCATCAGTTATTCCGGTAACCACATACCCCGTATCAGTTTTTACAATCGTATGAAAGCTCGTTGTTTCTCGATCAATCCATACACCCGTAAGTTCAGATGTTTTATCCGCAGAACCGGCTTTCGCCGCTATTGATTCATTCGGGTTGGCTGTCGCACATGAGAGAAGAGTCATTACCGCCAGACAGAGTGCGACGATGTTCATACTATTGATTTTCCGCATCATATACACCCGCCTTCTTTTTATTTATTGAGCGCTCACTTCGTGACCGGATAAACATTACTGTGCTACAAATTCAGATCTACTTCAATTTCTCGTATTTGTCCCGATACTCGCGGTATGCCTCTTTTTTTCTGAAGTCATATACGCTGAGCATATCTTTACCGAGGGATTTCGATTCGTACAGCGCATCATCCGCTTCACGCTGAATATCCGCGTATATCTGTTCCATCTCCACGTCATGGATGATAAGTGAATTTCCGATATCGATAACGCGGTAAGAAATTCCCGCACTGACCGTGACAGACAACGTTTCTCCTCCTTTCTCTATCTTGATATCCCTGATAAGCTGGAGAAGTTTCGACACATAGATGGCAGCTCCCTGCTGGCTTGTCGCGGGGAGGATTACATCGATCTCTTCGCCGCCGAATCGTATCACATAATCTGTCGGACGGGACGCATCCCTGATTGTCTGCGCAATCCGGAGAAGAACCTCATCGCCTACATCATGACCGTATTTATTGTTGAAGCGGGAAAAATCATCTATATCAAAACGTACGAGAGAAACAGTATAGTCAACTCCCTCCATTCCATGATACACACGTGAGGCTGTTTTCACAATCGCGGACAGATATGACTTACTGTATTTCAGAAGGCTGGTTTTTTCATCTATGTTGACACGGGACTCGAGAATACGAACCTTTTCGAGAAGCGTGAAGTAATCGATCTCGCATTGATGGAGGTACTCAATGATCTGATCATCAACAGCGTCACAACGAAGCAGATGTGAAAGAATACACACATGCCTCATCTGATATTCGTTGAGCTCCCTCGTTTTAATTTCATCACTCATATCAGACAATAGCCGCTTCAATCCGGTTTTTTTCAACAAAATTAAAGAAAAATGCTTTTCACGCGGATGATTAATTCCATTGTTACATTGCTATCAATTAAGGGTATTTCTTAACTGCATATGCTATCTTAACACCCGAAGAATGTAATGAACAATCGTAGTGCGTTCCTTTTCAGATTTTTTTTTGCGGCAATTATTTCCCTGAACATCTGCCTCTTTTCATTTTCACCCGTATATTCCAAAAATGACCCGAAACCATTGGTTCCTTTCAAGGGAACTGTTGAACATGTGTTTTTTCATCCACTTATAGTCAATCCCTCAAACGCCTTTCTTCCTGGCAAAAGAGGTAAATACATGTGCGACTGGTTTGTCACATCATACGAATTCAAGGAATTCATCAATGAAGTGTATCTTCGCGGATATGTTCTTGTATCACTGAAATCTCTTTTTGAAGAAAGAGACGGGAAGATTATCCGTAAGCAGCTTTATCTGCCTGAAGGGAAAAAGCCTCTTCTTCTCAGCATGGACGACCTCAATTATTACAAGACAATGCAGACTCACGGAGTCGCCAAGAGACTTGAAATACGCGGCGGTAAACTTTACACCGTAATGGATACTCCGGCAGGTGAGCAGTATCTCGACAACCATGAAGTCGTCACCATAATCGACCGGTTTGTCGCAGAGCATCCCGATTTTTCATGGAAAGGCGCGAAGGGAATCATCGCACCAACCGGATACAAAGGTGTGTTCGGATACAAAACAGTTCCATCGAAAAAGAATACGGAGTATGATTCGGAGCGCGCCAAAGCAATCGTCATTGCGAACTTTCTGAAAAAAAGCGGATGGGAATTCGCTTCACACGGTTACTGGCATCTGGCGGAAAACAAAACTTCAATTAATAAACTCACGAAAGACCTGACCAAGTGGAAGGATCAGGTAGAATCGATCGTAGGCTCGACCAACATCCACATTTATCCTTACGGGGACATTATCCGCGAAGGAGACCCTAAACTCGACCTGATGAGAAGCTACGGATTCAAATATTATTTCGGAGTTACATTTGTATCAACACTGAAAATTGAGGATAATCTGGTGTTTGGAAACAGAATTCCAATCGACGGCAAATACATTATGGGACGGGTAAGCGGCAGCCGCCAATCTCCATTCTGCAACATCAAAGAAGTGATTGATCCGAAACGTCTCGCCGTGTACCGCAAAAAGAAGGAACCTTCAACCAAGATACAAGTATCAGGAAGTGTTCTTCCTTCAGAACGGGACTAGGTTTGCATCTTTTCGATAACTGATAATGAGCCGTTCAGGCCTTATTACGGCATATCCTGTAATTGCGGATATAGATTGATGTATCGATCAGAACCATAGTCATATCGAGAACATAAAACCAGATGACCATATCATAACTGTAGAACACCTTATGGATGATTCCCGCAATATAACCGACAATCACCACGAGAAGAAACACGATACTCTTTCCGTTATTACTCTTTGATACGTACGATTTTCTGATTGAAAACGGCCACGCAAATCCGAAGCAGAGAAGCATTGTAATTTCAAAAATACTCATAACCGGATAATCCTCACTTGATTTCGATCACCATCGGAATTACTCAATGACCCGTCAAGCGATAAGCCCGGAATTTTCATATCGTCGTTTTTATCAGTCCAACTTTGAGGTGCTGATAAATCATCCGAGGCTCAGAACGCCGCGGTAAGACTTATATAGTATGTCTGATCACGATGAGAGATCAATGTCGGGCGGGGTTTTGAATCACCCGTTCGATATCCGATATACAGACCCGCGGGAAACTGAAAAAGGAATGAGCTGTAATGCTTCCGCGGAGAAAGGCGGAGTCCGACGCCGAAACCGAACTGCATCCCCTGTAATGATACATCACTGTAACTGGCCCACGCACCACCGGCTTCACCGAATATAATAAAAGATACGTCGCGTGTAATTTCGTAATCCTGAGGAAGCGGAAATCTGAGTTCCGCCGATGTATATGAAGTGAATTTTATCTGCTGCTCGCCGATATTCTGAATTTCCTGCACATTGGTACGCATTCTGTTGTCCAGGGACAGTGTGGTAGTCGTGTCTTTGTCGTTAAGGAACAGAAAATTGTTCCTCTGATCCATTGCGGCGATAAGGTTGAAAAAAGGAAGAGGAACATATAACTCGCCGGAGACCTGCCCTTTATACGCGAGATTATTCTTCTTCCAGAACGTTTCATAATCTCCCAGAAATTTGAAACCCTGCGTGATAAAGAAATTATCGTCAAGGTCATCATAAACTATCATGAGACCGGTCGAATGCGAAAGACGTTTTCTCCTTCCATATTCATCCAGTTCTTTAAAATCTTTATCAACCAATTTTGCGATCACATATTGCTCACGCTGATACAGGTATGTGTATATGTTTCCGTATAGACTTGCTCCAAGCGTCATCTTCCCTTCAAAGATATTGGATAGTTTCATATTATCCTGATCTTTGATAGAATCAACCGAATCCTGCTTCGATATTGTCGTATCGAGAAATAACCCGTTCCATAAAAAAGGATGTGTATATTCAAGGGTAGCTACCGGAGATCCGACAAACACCTCCCATCCCACGCCCATCCTGAACCGCTGCATCGTGTCGGCGACCGCGATATTGTAATATTCGGCTGACATGATCACCCCGATATTCTGCGGAGCCGTGATGGATGAGCTTATTTCTGAAAGCGCTATTTCTTTCGTCTCAATCGTAAGACGATACACCATATCATCCTGCGGAATAAGTTTGAAGTATACACTTTCAAAGAATCCGAGCTTTTTCATACGCTTGTATCTGAAATACAATTCACTGTCTGATGTAATCGGCATACCCTGTTTCAAACTCAGATACTTCAGAATATCATCATATGATACAGACACATTGTTCATGCGGATCTCACCGAGCACCATTCTCGAGATGTCCCTGACATACACGATTACATGTATACCATTACGCTGAAGCTCGTCAGGTTCATACAGGAATTTTCCGCCTTCTTTCAATATCTCTTCGCGCGTGACAATTTTATATGTCACAAGATACATGAAAATTCCGTAATTCTGATTATATATATTGAATTCTTCGATCGCCTTTTCGAGCTTGATGGGACTGAACACCATGTCAGTATAGACATCGTTCTCTTTCAGGTATTTCCGGAACATGGAGATATCAAGCAGTTTGCTGTCTATCACCTTAAGCGATGCGAGAGTGGGATTTTCTTTCACTACAAGCTCGAGTATATATCCTTTTTCTGCCTGTGAGATGGTGAATGTGACTGAACTGAAATATCCGCAATCCTTGAGGTTCTTGATCCCCTTCCGGACATCACGGATATAAAATCCGATTTCTTTTTGAAAATTGGCGATATCAAGGATTTCTTTTTCGGACAGGACGTTGTTTCCCGCAATCGAAACATTATTGATATAAATCGATTTATTTTCCGAAAACTCCTCAAGCTCAATCGCTCTGACCCCAGACGCGCCGAGTACCAATAATATCAAGCTGATCAACAGATACCGAATCACAATGTACTCCCGGACTAATATATCTACCCATATCAATTATCGGCAGAAACAGAAGTGCAATTAAGTCCCTCACCCATACGAGTCAAGATTAATAAGATTTTAATTGCTATGTGCGGCTTACCCCCTGCGGCATCCGATCGCTCATACGCAGTCCATATACTTTCTTGACACAATCAGACCCGAAAATAGCCTTATCCGGGCATACTGCGGAGGCCGAAGAAATGAAAAAAGCAAAAATCGTACTGCTCGGAGAACCCGTGCTCAGAGAAAAGTCCAAAGAGGTTTCGGTATTTCACAAGAAACTTCACGACATAGTCGATACCATGAAATTCACTCTTCAGGAACGGGGTGACGGCGCCGCTGTCGCCGCGAATCAGATTGCGGTCGCAAAACGAATCGTAGTCATCGATTTTCTCGGGGAATACCTTGAAATGATTAATCCGGAAATTACAGCTTCTTCAGGGATACAGACTGATTACGAGGGATGCCTGTCAGTCCCCGGATTTTCAGGAATTGTCACCCGTGCGGAAACAGTCACAGTTACATACAAAAACAGATTCGGATCAGAAACGACCATCGAACGTTCAGGCAGTATGGCCCGGTGTATTCAGCATGAACTCGATCATCTTGACGGTATTCTCTATATAGACAGACTGGATGAAGACCGCGTGTATGACAATGAGACGGAAACACCCGTTCTGTTGAGCGATCTTATCGCGCACAGCGATCAATATTTCTCCTGATCCCAAGATGTGATGCAAGGTGTAAACGATATTTAATCCGGATACAATCTATTCAAGGTATGTTGCGGCGCCGAAGAAGTATTTCTGCCAGTAAATTTCATTTATCCTTTCGACACGAACACGCCTTCCGGGAACCGGCGCATGAACGAATTTTCCATCGCCTATATAGATACCAACATGGGAAATTCTTCCGCGCGGAATATTGAAAAAAAGAAGATCTCCCTTTTTCGCGTCTTTCATTTCTATATATTTCCCGTTGAGAAACTGTGATCCTGATGTGTGCGGGAGAAAAATCCGGTTGAGACTGTATACGTACATGACAAACCCGCAACAGTCAAACCCTCTGCGGGGATTCGATCCGCCCCATCGATACGGTGTACCGACAAGTGAAAGCGCTGATTTGACAATTGCATCACGTTTTTCATCAACAACAACGACGTCATCAGCCGTTATCTGAGATATTGATTCCTGCCCATATACAGCACATAACGCTCGTCCTGTCAGATCTATCTGAAAAAAAGCAACGGAGAACGTGATCACTCCGGATACATTGATGAACAGCATTATGATGTGGCTGATAATCTTCATTTCAGTTAGTCCCGCCGTAGAATCGCATCCGATGGAAACAGAATAACAATTACCGAATTACGAATATCACACCATACTGAACATCATTTTACAAGGACTTTTTAACCGCGGCATATCCGCAGGATAGTGACGGATAGTTTTTTATGTACAGTTATGCGCAAGCTTTTCATAAAGAAAAGCGTCACCCAAAAACGGAATGACGCTTTTCTTTTTTTGATTATCAGTAGTTAATTGAAACGCAATGAATATCCCCGATATTATCTTATCATTCAATACCGCGCTTCAGTAAATTTACTCTCGTATACGTTGACAAAGGATATTGCTTTGCCCTCATACACATAAGTTCGGCCTTGTCATTCTGGCCGGCTTTCTCAAGACATATACACGCATTGATATACAGCTCCCCGGTCTGCATCTGCATACCGCCCAGACGAGCGCTGATCGCCGCGGCTTCTGAAAAATCCTCCGCACCCTGAACACTTTTCATAAACACGGACTCCGGAACCGAAGACGAAACAGATCCTCGTGCGATACACGCGGTAATCTTCTCAACATCATTGGAAGCAAGTCGTACGGCCTTGTCCATCAGAACGTATCCTTCATTAACCATCCGCATCGCCTCGGCGACTGATTTTGTTTTACCGCCTTTCATCGCCAGCAGAGACCCCTTATACGCAAGGGCAATCGGATTGTCCGGCGACGACAGAAGAATTTTATCCGCAGTCTGTTCAGCCTTCTGGAACTCTCCCGCGTGAAAATAAAGTGCTACAGTGTTTTCAGGCGATTCTTTTTGAACAATTCCGGGAAGTTCATTTTGCTTTTTCTTCCTGTCAGCTAATTCTTCTTTTTCGAGCAGAGCAGTCAGACGAGCTATCTCCGCATCATTGCGTACACTATTCCCTGATTTCCCCTTGCTGTCGACTTCAACGGGATATACAACCGCAAAGTCTCCCGCTTTTTCATCAAAAGAGGACAATACATCCTTCTGAATCTTCCCTTTCGGGACTAGACAGTCAAATACGTTAGTCGATAACTCCGAAATGGCTCCGCCTCCGGTACGAAGCGTCGATTCCTTTTTAACCGTGAGAAAGTTTCCCTGACCAAGATGATCGTACCCGCCGATCAACACATAATGATATGTTTTCCGTCCGTCGAGAACCATTTTGACAAACTGATCATCAAGAATAATTCGCCCATACACGGTATTCTTTTCCTTGTCAAAGTAGACTCTGACCGGTTTTTTTATCTTCCCGTCAAACGACACTAACTTTCCCATCATATGATGGCCATCAAGCTGTATCATGATATCCCACGGATGTTCAGGATCAAATCTGATTTTCTCCGCCCGAGGATCAACTGTTTCAACCGACCCCCCGACTTTACCATCCAGATCTATGTATATATGAATCACAGGATGCGAGAACGAGTAAACTGACTCATCCGCGTTCGCCGTTTTATCAAATGTCACGGCCAGTTGCCAAAAATCAAGGTCATCGCTCCACGGAGCGTGCGTTATCGGCTTGTGAACCACATAACGTACGAGATCAAGATATCCCTTGGAATCGAACATACTGTTAAGCGGATACTCATACGAGCCTGATCCGTTATCGTCTCCGACAGGATCAAGAAACCGCGCTATTTCCTCTCCACCCGAAAATCTCGGATCGTTTTTCGCGTGAAGAATTGAATCAACTGCGGATTCGAGGACTCCCCCGAATATAAATGACAGCGGAATTGATAATGTTACGAGTACGCCAGCCGCAGTCAGAAGTATATTTTTATATTTTCCCATACCGTACCTACTTCAGTAAAAATGTTCCGTTGATGAACAAATTCATCAACCGCTCGACAGTACTCACACCGAAACCACTCGACATTATCATTCCAAAGGTGAACGCGGCGAATATGAAAAGAGCGCGGGGACTCAATATCTCATCACACGATCTGAATATCACTGCGGCGATCCGGCTGAGAATTCCGTCTCGGGACGCGAAACGGCTGTGCAGACTTTCGAATATACCAGCCCCGCATTTTTTAGTACCCCGGAAACTGTAATCAATGGCTTTTGACGGACACTCCGAAATACATTCTCCACACATGGTACATGTTATAAGAGGCTTACCGCGCTTTTCATTTATACATTCTTCGTTTAACGACATCGTCGGACACACCCTGACGCATTTCATACATTTAGTGCATTTATCAGTATCTATCCGAACTTTATAAAACCCGATTTTACCAACCAGTGACTGCAATGCGCCGAAAGGACACAGGGTCATGCACTGAAAACGTTTACGCGTAAAAAAAGGTAAAACAATAGCAAATCCGAAAAACGTAAAGATCATCACCGTAAACATAATCATCGATGCAATTCCCGTTACCGGCGTAAACTCGGTGATTGTTTTCCACGGACAGATCCATTCGCAATAAACTGACGTCATCGTCACCAGCGACGCACACATTATGAAAATCAGCATCGTGAATCCGAAGTACCGGATCTTGTCATTTTTTGAACTTATCTTAATCCGTTCTTTTTTAGATAGTCTCGAAAACGTATCATCCCATCCGCCGTAAAAACAAACCCATGAACACCATCCGCGTCCGAACGCGAGCGTCGCGACAATCCAGATTATAAGCATTGAATAGAATGACGCGAAATAGTTTGATATTTTTACCGGATATGTGACCGCCTGATTGAGCAAGGACGGAATCGTAATTCCCGCAAACGTAATGTGACACATCGGATTCTCGCTTTTTATCGCGGTATCGGCGCATATCGTCATGGTACCGCGCTGTTCAATCAACAAAGCGATAAACGACGGAAAGAACAGAAACGCGGCCATGGCGAAAAAGATTCTGCGATATCTCGATATATTTCCCGTGTACATCATTGCCGCGAAAATACCGATCAAAACCGCTGTAATCAAAGCCCCAGATACCAGTTTGAGACCCTGATTACGCGCAATAAGGAATAATCCTGTATTCATGAACATCAATAACGACAGAAAAATAACCGTCGGAAGGGAAAAGCCCCTGTTTTTAGTTATCATTTTTATACTCCTACACCAGCCGTCCGATTCCGAGGACGAGCGCGAAATACACACCAAGCAGAATCATCGCCAGGCGTGAAACCATCCGCACATACTGCATGTTCTTTTTGATAAGATGGACTCCGAATAGAGGGAGAAAATACACGCTTGTTCCTATAAAAAAGAACACAAAATACAACACCCCTTGCAACGCTCCGCCGTCAGATATGAATACCCGTGATGCCGCCGCAAAAAAAGGAGGACACAGGTTTAATCCGGTTAATAGGCCGAGCACCAGAGCCGCACCCGCGGGTTTGTACATCCGCGAAACAGCCGCGCACATACGTCCGCCCGCGTTCTGAAACTTAATTCCAGCGGCGAGCATTATAATTCCGATCACAAGAAACGCGGCGCCTGAAACCTTGCGTTCAAACACAGGATCAATGTAACCGAGCGCATAAGCGCCGAGTGCGCCGAGGATTCCGCCGATGGCGATATATCCAACGAGCCGACCGGCGAGAAACAAGATGATATATTTGAAATTTTTCTTTCCCGAATTCAGTTCTTCAGAAAAAAGAAAAGGGAGAAGTACCGGAGCGCAGAACATCGCGCAATACGTCCCCGTTGACAGACCGAGAAGAAGTGCTTCCTTTAACATTATTCCTCCCGTTATTCGCTATACTTTGCAAGATTGTTACGCGCACGGACACCCGACACAGACTCAGGAGCAAATTTGACAGCGATGGCGTATTCTCTTATCGCTTCGTTAGTTTTCTTCTCGCCAAGGTAGGTCTCGCCTGAATAGAAATACAGATCCGCTTTATATACATTATTGAGTTTCGATTCTTTCGTTTTCAGATAGTCAACATCCGTGCGAGCGACTTTCCAACGCTTGATCGGAGAATCTTTGCTGACACCGACCGCATTCTGTAAACGCACCATCCTCACCGAAATATTTTCCGGTGACTTCGCAACAGCGGAGTCGATCAGACGGGCTCCTTCCTCAAGATTCTTAACTGCTTCCATCAGCTTTTTCTTCTGTGAATTAACGGAGCCCATAATTGTAATCGTACTTCCAAGATACGCGCAACCCACCGGATTTGTGTCTTTGTATTTTGATAAAAGACTGATCGCTTTCAACGCGTACGACTCACGTTGTTCATTTTTAGATTCGTTTGCGAGATTGTGGAACACGATTCCGCAATACAGATCATTGTCCGCGTTATTGCTTTTCCTGATTTCCGCGATAAGAGCCTTTCCCGCCGCTTCGGAGTAATTAGACTCAACTCTTTCAAGCATATCGGCACCGAAGAGCGGGCTTACCGCAAACGCTATGACCAAAGTGATCAGATACATACATACTCTTTTCATATATTCATCTCCTTATATTAAAATCCTGCTGTCCCGGCAAAAACAAACCGCCCGTCGCCGTCACGGTTAAATCCGTATGAGAAACTGAAATACGCGAACACGGGACTATCAAAAAGTATTCTCATTCCCGCGCCATACGCATCCTTACGCGGATCGTCGAACACCTTCTTTCTTTCCTGTGCCAGATACGCGATGTCAGCGAACAAAAATCCCGCGCATCTGAGCGACACCATTGAAGCGAGCATCGTATCGTATATTCCAAAACGTATCTCTGTGTTTACCATCGCGAAGTTACGCGCGAACAGATCCCGTGGAGAATATCCCGAGCGTACTGATTCATCCTCAGTCGAATACAGGTTGAACTGATCGTATAACGCAATTTTTCCACCCGTCATTCCCGATGATACTTTTACATTCAGCGAGAGACTGTCCGTTCCGTTCAGAACAATTCCGCTTCCATGATACCGATGCGCATCAATTCTCTTGATCCCTTCGGACGAGATATTCTCTTCCGACAGATCAAGTCCATAGGCGCACGTCCCGTAAAACGACGGAATAAATGAACGATAACTGATTTCATTTTTATTATATCCGCGATACTCACGGTCTTTCTCTTCGGTCTTCAACGAGTTTCTGATATGTCCGATTGAGATGAGTTTGTATCTCGCGTCGCATATAATCTTCAAACCCGGAGTCAGGCGGTATCCCGTAAACACGGTCACATCAACACCCTGATATTTTATAAGATTTTTAATAGCTCGATCAGAACGGGTATAGTAAATCTTTCCGCCTGCGATGAAATCAGTATCAAACAACCGGTCATCAGTGAACTCACCGCCCGCCCGATTATATCCCGCGTATACGCGAAACGATTTACGCATACCTGACAGATTGTCCCTGCCGTACATTCCGTACGCGTTACCGCCTCCGAACCGGTCGATAAACCCTTCGGTCACACGGATATATACGGTTCTCTTCTGCGGATCAGATGCCGGAGGAATTATAGATACTCCCGCGTCATAGAAAAATCTGCTTCCCATAAGACGCTTTTCCGAACGATACACTTCAATCTCAAGAGACGAAGGCGACATCCTGTCACCGGGTTTAACCCCGACAAACGACATCACTGTTGACGGGGACGTGAATCCGCCTGTTATCTTTTCAGGAACAGGATCGCCCGTGTTCCACACGTAGAGATCATCACCGATCTCTATCTTGACCCTGTTCACGGTAATTTTGTCCGGACTTCCAGCCGACGGATCATTATCTGCGGCAATCGCGTTTTGACCCATTAATACAGACATTAACAGTAAACCGGCACACATGCTTATTTTATATATTTCAAGAACTTTCATAATTAGTGACACTTTATTATACAAAGTGATTTGTCAACATTAATTTAAAATAGCGTTATTAACTGATCCAAACCCGGATTGCTTTTTCGCGCGCCTGTTTGTATAATTGACCGTATATCTGAACACAGGAGACCCAATGAACCAGCCATTTATACTCGGAGTAAACTACTGGCCCCGCCGCAAGGCGATGGGATGGTGGTCAGATTTTGACGCGGCGGAAGTCGACGAAGAATTCGCTCTCATCAGCGAGTATGGAATGTCTCTCGTCCGCATATTTCTTCTGTGGGATGACTTCCAGATCGAGCCTGAATCCGTAGTTCAGAAATCCCTCGATAATCTTGAAACTGTCTGCGATATTGCGTCTAAACACTCACTCACGCTTGACATAACCTTTTTCACCGGTCATATGAGCGGCCCCAACTGGGCGCCGCGCTGGTCTCTCAAAGGAAATCCTCTGCCCGGCGCGCGCACGCTTGTAAGTGCAGGCTCTTTGATTGAAAGCGGATACCGGAACCCTTTCTCTGATCCGATCATGATTGAAGCGGAAAAAATCCTGATCAGAGAAGTCGTCACCCGATTCAAAAACCATCCCGCGATAGCAATATGGAATCTCGGAAACGAGCCCGATCTTTTCGCCATTCCACCCGACGAAAAAACGGGGCATGAGTGGGTACGCGATATGTCAGCGCTTATACGCTCCATTGATCCCAAACACCCGGTAACCTGCGGTCTGCATGCGGCAAGCCTCACCGACAAAAACAATCTGCGTGTTGATCAGGTTTTCTCGCATACCGATATCGCGGTGATGCATGCGTATCCGATGTATTCGGATATCGCCCAGAGTCCGCTCGATCCCGACTTCGTTCCGTTCACATGCGCGCTTGTCAGTGCACTGTGCGGAAAACCCGTACTGATGGAAGAATTCGGCGGATGCACGGTTCCTGACAGACAGACCTCTACCGTGTGGAAGTGGGAAATGTACGGAGAGGAGAGATCTCAATTTATGGCTGGCGAGAAAGAATTCGCGGAGTATATCGGAAAGGTTCTGCCCAATCTTGTAGACGCGGGCGCGACAGGAGCGGTTCTCTGGTGCTTCGCCGATTACGATTCATCCATCTGGAACAGACCTCCCTGCGATGAAGTCGTTCACGAGCGTCATTTCGGACTCGTCCGCCCCGACGGTTCTGTTAAACCGCATGCTGAGATTATCCGCACATTCGCCGCGACAAACCCCGTCGTAAAAGAGGCCGTACGCAAAGCTGAGCTCGATGTCACTCCGGATGAATACTATAGCTCACCCGCTGAACACATGAGAAAGATTTACGAGAAGTATTTGAAAGGAAAGTGACAAGTAATGACTGCGTATAACGTAAGCGGCTACACTACATTTTGCCAAAGGCCAAATGTGGCTTTAGGCCGAGCACCGCGCGGAACGAAGCGTGTAGGCGCAGTATTTATTTGAACTCCTTTTGGTTCAACAATAAATCAAGACTTTCGTAATAATTATTTACTTCAATATCATTTATCAGAGAAGTAACAAATTTTACTAAAATATTCCTTACTATTGGGAAAAGCATTTTATATTTTAAACTAATTTCTTCTCTTGTAATATCAATATTTCCATGCGCAATCATGTTTCGAATATTGTAAAATGAATCTTTGTCATTATAAAATATTTTACGAAAGTATTTCCTCTTTGTTCTATCTATTGAAAGAAACTTAGATATTCTTGATGATGCATCTGATGATTCTTCTTTTATTTTTTTAAACAAAGTATCACAAATAATCATTAGAAAAAGGAATGAATGACTTGTTTTTTCATTATTAAAGGAAAAATAATAATAATCCAAAGCCAAAGATAACAATCGAATAAACTGAGAATCATAATGATTTGAAATCAAAAAATCAATAGTTACACTCAAATTATCATAATCACTTTTCAAAAGTATAGATTGATCAGCAGTAAGATGATTAAAACAACATGTATGGCTTATCGCCCCTATTGTTGTGTAATTTCCGACACTATACGATCCAGACTCAGTCCCGATATAGTCGATATGATCTGGATGATATGGATTCCTAAGTATATATGTTTCTTCTGTATCAACACCAGCTTGAGAATTTAATTTTAATGCGTCAATAATCGAATATACTAATAAGTTTGTTTCAATTGAATTGCATTTATGCTTATGCTCATCATTATTTGGGTAATAAAGATTCGATACGGCAAAATACTCGGCTGCACGATATCTATTACTAATATGCAAAGATACTAATTTCTTATATGTATAACTATCTGCAATTTCAAGTAATGAATCATAGTTTGGGTTCCCCGCTTTAAACTTTTTAATAATTGTATTATATTCAATATTATTAATTAGACCAGACTTCTGGACTGCACCCCTAAAACTGGAGTGACAAAAACAACAGTTTGAAGGAGAAAAGTATCATGATTAAAAGAACAAGATTCACTGAAGATTACAAGAGAAAAATAGGATTTGAACTTGCATCTG
>Ga0209800_10000179_pt1 | contig 126615 bp, 116 predicted proteins | sample Higcelweek8metaG_FD_187174 | JGI IMG/M metagenome (GOLD analysis project Ga0209800, IMG submission 187174) | Freshwater pond sediment microbial communities from the University of Edinburgh, under environmental carbon perturbations - High... | ecosystem: Environmental > Aquatic > Freshwater >... | reverse complement strand
TACACCCTCGCCAATTCTGAAGTTATGATTCACCAAGTCATGGGTGGCACAGAAGGACAAGCCAGCGATATCGCCATCAATGCTAAGCACATACTCAGAACAAAAGACACTTTGAACAAAATTCTCTCTCAAAACACCGGAAAGAAATTTGAACAAGTAGAGAAAGATTCTGACCGCGACTACTGGATGACAAGTGATGAAGCCAAAAAGTATGGAATAGTGGATGATATAATCTCCAAAGCAAAGATTGTAAAATAATTTAAGAAACTAACCCTGAAAGCCCTCGATTTGACTAACGTCAAATCGAGGGCTTTCTTCTAGACAAAATTGTCTTTTTGGAGTATTATATGGGTATCGAAATTTTAAAAGTTTTTATTACATGTTCGCTTTTTTAATGCAGTTACGATCAATCGTTTATGAACCATACATTTAATTACAGAGAGTTTTCATCAAAGTTTATACTATTTGTTAGGCCATAATGCCTGTGTTTTAAAGGCGGCAAAAAGTCGCTATGAATTTAATAACAATAATAATCATATCCGTAGCAGCCCTAGGTATAGGAGCTGGTGTTGGATATTATTTGCGTTTGATTGTCTCACTTGGGCAGAAGGGTTCTATGGAACTCGAAATCAAGAAGATAATGCTTTCCGCAAAAGAAGATGCTCAAAAGGTAATTGATGAAGCCAAGAAGAAAGGTGAGGATCATATCAATGAGGTCAACAAAGAGACAAAGAAAAAAGAGGAGGAGTGGAAGCAGACCGAGAACCGCCTTATCAAAAAGGACGAGATGCTCGATAACCGCCAACTTGAACTCGACAAAGAAGTAGAAAAGATTAAGCAAAAGGTGGAAGATGTGAAGAAAATTAAAGAAAGAGTTGATGGGATGCAATTAGAAAAAGAAAAAGAGCTAGAGAAGGTTGCTCGTCTTTCTATTGATGAAGCCAAAGATATACTTTTCAAAAATATTGAGGAAAGATATTCTGAGGACTTACTCATAAGAATGCAGAAAATGGAAACTTCTAATGCTGAGAAATTAGACAGAAGAGCCAAAGATATACTATCTGCAAGTATCAACCGCCTTGCTTCCTCAACTGCAAGTGAAATGATGACCACTTCACTAAATATTCCTAATGATGAAATCAAAGGTAAAATAATCGGTAAAGAAGGAAGGAATATTCGTGCATTTGAAAAAGCGTCAGGCGTTGAACTAATCATTGATGAAACACCGGGTGCTATAGTTATTTCATCTTTTGATCCAGTGCGTCGTCAGGTTGCTCGTTTAGCACTTGAAAATCTAATACTCGATGGAAGAATTCAGCCCGCAAAAATAGAGGAAGTCGTAGCAAAAGCTCAAGAGGATATAAACAAGATAATCAAAGATAAAGGAGACCAAGCAGTGTATGAATGTGGAATCTTTAATCTTGATCCAAAGATAATAGCTATCATAGGACGATTATATTTCCGTACTTCTTATGGACAAAATGTACTTCAGCACTCTATCGAGATGGCTCACATAGCAGGAATGCTTGCTGAAGAGCTGGGTGCAGACGTACAAGTTGCCAAAGCAGGAGCTTTAGTTCACGACATAGGTAAGGCTCTTGACCACGAAGTTCAAGGTACCCATATAGACATAGGAATCAGAATACTTCAGAAGTTTAAGGCTGATCCAAGGATAATCACAGCGATGAAGAGTCATCACGATGATACCCCTCATGAATCAATCGAATCCGTCATAGTCCAAACAGCTGACCACATCTCAGGAGGTCGCCCAGGAGCAAGAAGAGACAGTGTGGAAAACTATATCAAGAGACTGCAGGAGCTTGAAGCCCTCGCAAAGAGCTTTGAGGGAGTAGAGAAATCTTATGCATTATCAGCAGGACGAGAAATAAGAATATTTGTTACTCCGGAAAGAATTAGTGATATAGAGGCCAAGAATATGGCTCATGACATCGCTAAGAAGATAGAACAAGAACTCACTTACCCTGGTGAAATCAAAGTCACAATGATAAGAGAGAATAGAATAACTGAATACGCAAGATAAAAATATTACTTTCTACTAAAAATAGTAAAAAGTGACAAAAAAGCTCTACATGTTAAAACATGTAGAGCTTTTTTGTCAAACCCCATACCCCCTTGTTTTAAAATTCCCTTGGTATATAATAATATTATACCTGTTTATCAGGGATCGTTTGCAAACGGTCGAATATTATTCAGATAGCATTCTTATATTCTTTGAAAGAAGAATTTGAGAAACTAAAAATCAAAATGAATAAACAAGCATTAGTAGAACTAGTTCATGAAAAAATCGGTGGTACAAAAGTACAAGCTGAAGAAGTAGTGAACGCAATGTTTGATGCTATCGTCGCAACTTTGAAAAAAGGCGAGGAAGTATCAATAGCAGGAATTGGAATATTCTCAGTTAAGGCTCGCGCAGCTAGAATGGCTCGCAATCCAAAGACAGGAGAACAAGTCAAAGTTGCTGCAACAAAAGTACCAAAATTTAGAGCCGCAAAAGCTCTTAAAGACGCAGTTAAGTAATATTTCTCTATAAATATTATTAATAAAAAATCACCCGATTCTATCTCAGGGTGATTTTTTATTGCTTAAAATAAAATTATATTTTTATATTAAAATTTATTCTAACAAAGTTAAAGCTAGCATAGAGAGAACGCCGAGTGTAATAATTATGATTTGAATTACGGAATGTTTTATGTTCCTAGTTTTATGAAGCTCGGGAATAAGATCCGCAACCGCTATATAGATAAAACCTCCGGCAGCAATAGGCATAAACCATATAGATGCGCCTTCTATTATATTTCCAAAGATAAACACTATGATCAATCCAAGAAAAGAAGCTGACGCTGACAAGAAATTAAACCAGAGAGCTTTATTCTTAGAATAACCTGAATGAATGAGTACAGCGAAGTCCCCTATCTCCTGTGGAATCTCGTGAAGTATCACTGCAAGCGTCGTGGCAATACCTAAAGGAATACTAACAAGAAAACTTGCCCCAATAATTGCTCCATCTATAAGGTTATGAAATCCATCAGTGAAAAGAACCAACTTCCCTACTGGGTGTATATGATCTTCTTCTTTATCTTCTCCGTGATGATGCCAATGAATAAATTTCTCTATTATGAAGAATAAAATTATTCCACTTATTATAAGAACACTCACAAGACTAGTATTCACACCGCTCTCCATTATTTCTGGAATAATATGAATAAAAGCATCACCCAATAATGCCCCTATAGCTAAGCTTATGAAGAAATTAATATATTTTTTCAAAATATCCTCTCTTAATGATAGAGAGAAAACACCAACAAGAGAAATAAGACTTACAGTAAGGACACTAATGAATGCATATAAATAATTGATTGTCATAGTTCTATTATATCATAGCTGTCAAGACATTTTATTTTGTGCGGGATAAGGGAGTCTCGCCCACGGCGCGTGATTGGTGGTTTTGCTAAGTTATTAAACTAAGCAAAACAACACCAACCTTTCGCCTCCCTTACGTTTCGTCCTCAAGGACGAAACTATCCCGCACAAACAAAAAAACACCTTGTGGCGCTTTTTTATTTGTGCGGGATAAGGGAGTCGAACCCTTCACCACAGTTTGGAAAACTGTTATTTTACCGATAAACTAATCCCGCAAATATTTTAGTAATATACACTATTTTTAATATTTATTCAAGATATAAAAATTTATATTTAGAAAATTGTAATTATCTTAAAATATGTTAATATAAGAAAGTTGTATCGGGGTGTAGTATATCGGTAGTATCCGTGTTTTGGGAACACGAGAGCCGGGTTCGATTCCCGGCACCCCGACAATAAGAAAAGTCTCTCGTAAGAGAGACTTTTCTTATTGTCGGGGTGAACGAGTGAACTTCTTCACTCGTGCCCGGGAATCGAAAACCTTGAACTTAATTTGAAAATTTAATAATTTCCAAATTGTGAAAGGTCTACTGAACCTGTAAGGTTCGATAAGCGTAATCGCGATCCCGATTTTTATACCCCTTGATTCTTTGAGTTCTTAGACCTATTTATAAGTTCATCTCTAAGCTGTTCTGCAACTTCTTTAGACAAACCAGGTAAATAACCTTCTGATACGACACCAGCAGATCCATATCTTCCAACCATAGCACTTGATCCGGCTGTTTGAACAAAAATGTCAGAAAGACCTAGTATTCTTGAAAGAATTCCACGATTTATGTCTACATTTTGAATACGATCATAAGGAATAGTTATATATTTTTTAGTTATAACACCAGATTCCTTTTTAAACCCAATATCTGTAAGTTCATAGCCATAAAAGTTATAAGTTAATTGAGCCCAAAAATAACAGAAAGCAAACCATACAATAAAAGCAATAAAAATAAAAGCAGAGCCAGAGAAAGAAAAACTAATACCAAATTGATTATTCGCTAAAAATGCGGATAGCCATATTGATAGAAATAAAAGAATAAATACAGAACGAAACACTGATCTTAAGAAAAATAACCAAACAACCTTTACATCTAACTTTTTCATTTAAAATAAAATCTTAAAATAATATAGAAAAGTGGACTTGCTTTTCTATGTTTATTATATCATATTTTACAATATTATATTTTCAATAACCTTGACCCTTGAGAGTCTTTTTTCTAAATCTATATATACGATAAGCAGATCAAACTGCCAATCTACATAACCAAATCTTTTGTGTATCAGGTAGGTTTCCACTACCCTTCGTAATCTCCTTAGTTTCATCGGGTGCATATTGTCTTCAGGCCTGTTTGTAGTTTCATGTGTAACATAATCGAGAGAAGTAACGCTTTTTGACTTTACTTCTATAAAATACCTTTTACTTCCCTTCTCTGCAACAATATCTATCTCTCCCCATTTCTTTGTGTAATTCCTTTCCAACACAGAAAAGCCATGATTCTCTAAGAATTTGCAGGCTATATCTTCCCCTAATTCCCCTATTTTCTGAGATTTAGATGTAAAATTTTTCATAAAATTATCAAAAGTTACATGTGTAACGATAAATATGTGCCACGTGAAACAATTTTGTAATTTAAAGGACAAAAACTTAATAAAAACACCTATATAGTTTTAAAAGCCTTATTAATCAACATATTTTAATTATGATATAAAAGCATAATGGCCAAAAACTGTTAATCAAATGTGTCTTTTATAAACAATGCGCACAGAGTTATCCACAGAAATCATCATTTTAAAGGGTTTTAGCTGTGAATAAAGGACGGATAAAGGTCATATATTAAATTCTTATTTTGTGCCCTCGAAGGGAATCGAACCCCCATTCCTAGTTCCGAAGACTAGTGCTCTATCCATTGAGCTACAAGGGCATTGTTAATTGTTTTTAAGCCAATTAAATTCCTTTGCTGTTTTTCTCCTATGACAATTAGCGCATCTTACTTCACATTTTTTAATTTCCTCTTGTATTTTATTTAAAGGATAACTAATCCTTATTAAAGAAGAGATCGCTTTTATCTTAATAAATTTATCTCTATCGTGATCAAACTCAAGAACCACTATATCAGTTTCCCCACAATCCACACAAGGATTATTTCGTAAGTACTGAATAATATAATCCGTCGCTTCTTTTCTTAATTTATAATTTCGGATTCGAGTCTTTTTTAAATAATACTCTTTATTGTTATTATAATGATTTTTTACAAATAACCTAGTACAAATTTTGCATTCACTATGATACAAACCCAAAGATTTGTTTTTAAGGTTATAATCACTGATTGATTTTACTTTACCACACTTTGAACATGTTTTCATAAACGTTTTTAATTGTACATTATTTAACTTCGAAACACAAGTAATTTCCGAAGTCATATTTTCTTTTTAGTAAAAAGAATTGCATTTAATTACTAAAAATACTATAATATCAAACAGTTATAAATGCGGTGTTGGTTTAGTGGTAGAACACGTCCTTGCCAAGGATGAGACAGGAGTTCGATTCTCCTACGCCGCACATTTTTAACAAAATACTTTATGGCAACAGAGCCCATAATAAATAACTCTAAAATACCTTCATATGTTACACATGTAACAACCACCCTCAAAAGTGCAGGCTTTGAGGTTTTTCTAGTGGGGGGGTGTGTTCGTGATCTTATAATGTCGCAGATGTTGAATAAAAATGAAACAGGAAGGGAACCAAAAGACTGGGATGTGACTACAAATGCTAAACCGGAAGAAATAATGCCCTTATTCGAAAAAACTATTTACGAGAACACCTTTGGAACAGTAGGAGTTTGTATCCCAAAAGTTTCATATGAAACAAGTATTGATGTTACACCCTCCGAAGGATTACCTTTGGCGGGCAAGCATGTAACAAATGATAGTGAAAATAAGGCTAAATATGACATTATAGAGGTTACTCCATACAGAATAGAAGCCAAATATACCGATTTTCGTCATCCAGATGAGGTTAAATTTAGCGACAAGCTAGAAGATGATCTAAAAAGAAGGGATTTCACTATAAATGCTTTAGCCTTAGGCCCAGATGGGGTTATAAAGGACAATTTTGATGGTATAAAGGACATAAAGGACAAGGTTATACAGGCAGTAGGGAACCCAAACGACAGATTTCAGGAGGATGCTCTCCGAATGCTTAGGGCTATCAGATTCTCGTCTCAACTAGGGTTTGCTGTTTCATATGAAACGATGGAAGCTATAATTGCCAATAAAGACCTTATAAAAAATATCTCTTTTGAAAGAATTCGTGATGAATTCACTAAAATCATAACAAGCGAAGATCCAGTAAACGGAATTATATTATTACACAAACTAGGATTGCTAAAATACATAATTCCAGAACTAGAAGGGGGAATTGGTTGCGTGCAGGGTGGGGCTCACAAATATGATGTTTTCGAGCACCTTTTACACGCATTAGATCATGCTTCTAAAAAAGGTTGGGGGGTAGAAATCCGCTTAGCTGCACTGTTCCACGACATAGGTAAACCTAAATCAAGAAGACCTGGGGTTAAGAAGGCTTACACTTTCTACGGCCACGAAGTTATAGGGGAAAGGCTGGTCAAGAAGATTCTGGAAAGATTAAAATATTCAAAGAAAACAACAGATCTTGTTGTTTCACTCGTTCGAAACCATATGTTCTTCTCAGATACTGAAACCATAACCTTATCTGCTGTTCGTCGAATGATCCAAAAGGTAGGAAAAGAACACATCTGGGAACTTATGAACATCCGCGAATGCGACAGGGTAGGAATGGCTAAAGCCGAAGCCCCATATAGACTACGTAAATACCACGCAATGATAGAGGAAGTCCTCCGTGACCCTATATCTGTCGGCCAACTAGCCATAGACGGGAAAGTCCTTATGGAAGAGTTACACATGAAACCAGGACCTAGAATGGGATGGATTCTAAATGCTTTACTTGAAGAAGTCCTCGATGATCCAACCAAAAACACTAAAGAAGGCCTGATGGAACTCGTAAAAGCATTAGATTTACTAGATAACGCAGAACTGAAGGCTTTAGGGGAAAAAGGTAAAGAAGCTAAGGAAAAACTAGAACAAGAAGAAGTCAAAAAGTTACATGTGAAACACGGGGTATAGGGAATCACTCAAATATAAAACCTTATGAATCAAAACATTGGCTAATTTTAGATCATCTCTAGAAATAAATTTAGATTTAGCACACCATTAGAAATATTTAATGAAAGTGTTGCACTTCAATGTTGAATCTACCCCCCCCCGTGCTATTGACTTTTTGACTTAAATATGCTAATATACAAAAGAAGGTGAGAAAATCTAAAATTCATAATTCTTTGAAAAATGAGGTTTAAATTAAATATATTGATTATTTACGAGCTTCTATTTATATGGATGTTGGTAAATAATCAATATACAAATAGATACAAAAACCTTTAAAATAAAGAAGATGAAAAATTTAGTAATTATTACAGTGGCCATTATGGCAATGTTGTTAGTTGAGAACTGTTTTGGACAAATATTTGTAAAAACCGGCTTCAACTCGGAAGGGTTGGGTCAAAAGGTGATCGAGTCTCGATTAGGTGTTCCAAGAGTAGAATTAGGGTACATAATTCTTGAAAAAAATTTAGAAGGCGACTATATAGAGAAAGGAATTCGATATGAATATGCCAGATGGGATATTTACATATCATCAGAAACAGCTGGTATAACAGCCCTTGGCTCTGAACTACACTATCAAGATGGATTCACAGGTGTAGATATTAAGATAAAGATGGGAACTATGTATGATTTTTCTAAAATCAATCCTTATTTATACTACAAAGGAACAACTAATTTTTTTCTTATTTGCACAGAGGCTGAGTTTATGTATGCCTCAAGGAGTAATAATTACACTACAGTAGGTATGGGACTAAAAACCCCTGAAATTGTGTATAAGAATACTTCCTTAACGATAAAAAGCTTATACAAAATGTACTCAAAGTACTACAAAGATCAACAGAGATTAGACTGGATGGAGTACGTCTCAACAGACATTTCTATTGATTGGGATAAAAAAATATTCCTAAGTACTGGAGTTAATTTGTACTACCACACTGATCTTGATTTCCAAGAATTGGAAAATAAGGTGGGTATGGAGGCATCATTAAAATATATTTTTTAATGATGCTAATAATGAAAAAATAAATTGCAAAAGGCTAATCAAATATTGATTAGCCTTTTCTTTTTGCCTATTTTATCTCTATCATTATCGGGCAGTGATCTGAACCTTCGTAGTCGGAGAGGGTTTTGAAAGACTTTATATTCTTCATGAAGGATTGATTGGTGAAGAAGTAGTCTATACGCCAGCCGACATTACGATCGCGTGCCCTGGTTTTCATATCCCAGTAAGTATAGACATCTTTTTTATCAGGATTAAGAGACCGAAAAATATCTATAAATCCATTATTTACAACACTATCGAGCCAAGCACGCTCGATAGGGAGGAATCCTGTATTATTCTCGTTGGCTTTTGGTCTGGCAAGGTCTATGGCGTTATGAGCGGTGTTCACATCTCCAGTAAAAATTACATTCCTACCTTCTTCTTTTAGTTTATTTATAAATTTTAAGAAAGCATCATAAAATTCAAGTTTATATTCTAATCTCTCTGGACTAACCCCCGCATTAGGGAAGTAGCAATTGATTAAAACAAATTTATCATAGTAAGCTACAACAATTCGCCCTTCGTCATCAAACTTTTGGATTCCTAAACCATATTCTACTTTCTCTGGTTCTGTTTTTGAATAAATTGCCACACCGCTATAACCTTTTCTAAGTTTTGAATATGAAAAGTAAGAATAATAGCCCTTTAAATTCCTGGTTTTCTCATCAAGCTGATCTGGCTCACATTTTGTTTCTTGAAAACAGACAATGTCAGGATTATTAAAAGCAAAAAGGGGAGTGAAGTGCCCCTGCTTCACCGTCGCCCGCAAACCATTTGTATTCCAAGAAATTATTTTCATAAATTTATTATAACGTTATTAAAAAATGAAAACAAATAGTCTTATTAGAGGGGCCGGCGGAGGCTGACGAGCCGAGCACTGAGCAAATTTTCAACAGAAAATTATGCGGACCCGATAATAAGAGCTATTTGTTGTAATTTTTTAATTTTATTTACTATGAAACTTTTTATGCACATCACGAAGTTGTTTGTCTGTAATATGTGTATATATCTGTGTAGTTGCAATATTGGCGTGGCCGAGCATCATTTGAACAGAGCGAATGTCGGCACCGTTGGAAAGTAAATCAGTTGCAAATGAGTGACGGATAACGTGAGGGGTCACTTTCTTAGAAATTCCTGCTACTGTTGCATACATTTTCACTATTCTTTCTATCGAACGAGGAGTGAGGCGGTTCGTATTTGAAGTCAAACCCCTATTGCTTCCAAGTTTTGACTTCTGGATCCCCATATTCCTAGAATACTGTATAAACATCGGCTCATCTAAGTCTTTTCTATTCTTTAAATATTCTCTTATGGCATTCTTAGCACTATCTGAAAGGAAAACAACTCTGACTTTTTCTCCCTTACCTCTGATAGAGAATTCATCCTTAGATAAATCTAGATCTCTATTCAAAGAGCAGAGCTCAGAGAGACGAAGTCCTGTAGAAAAGAAAAGCTCAAGAATTGCCTTATCGCGCAAAGTTTTAAGATTTCCAAATCCTCCAGAAGCAATGCTTAGGGTCTTACTATTTTTACTTTCTGCCCCTAACCCTTGCTTCTGGGAGATTTGATTTGGGGCGTCTAGTAACCTATTTAATTCATCTGTAGAAATAAGATCAAGACTTCTTTCTTTTATTTTAGCTAAATCTATTCTATCGGGAGCGAGAGAGGGAACATCACGCTTCATAAGATATTTAAGGAAAGAACGAAGAGCAATCAGATGATAATTCTGAGTATTTCTCTTCAAACTACTGGCTTGTTGTCCACGAACCCTTACTCCTGGCTGACGATTAAGGAAAAGGCGGAATTCACGAATTTTGTCATCTGTAATTTCTTTTGGTTCTGTAATTTTAGCAAATTCAAAAAAACGAGTGATATAGTGATCATAATTGCCCACAGTCTTTAGGCTATTACCTTTTTCTATCTCTACGTGTTCGAGAAATTCTCTTTTGAGTTGTTCTAAATGTGAAGCCATCCCAGTAGTAAAATTTTAATAATAATTGTTATATTTAATATAATTAAACCTATCCAATATATTTTGACTAAAAACAACTTAATCAAAAATTTACTACGGGACAAGTACTATATATAGTATATCATTTATTTTTTTAAATGTCGTACAATAATTATATCCTAAACATAAGGGAGGGAGGGGCCCTTGCATTCTAAGACAATTTATGCTAATATGTGTCAATCATGTTAACAACAAAGAAAAAGCAAAACATTATAAAGAAAAATCAGCTTCACGATAAAGACACTGGAAGTCCTGAAGTCCAGATTGCAATTTTGAGTAAAAGTATAGATGAGTTAGCTTCTCACCTCAAAATCCACAAGAAAGATAACAGTTCACGAAGAGGTCTTATCAAAATGGTAGCAGATCGCAGAGGACACCTAAAGCACCTAGAGAAGAAAGACAAAACTCGTTACGAAACTGAAATTAAAAAAATCAAAGAATAATAAAAATGTCTCGACCTAGGTCGAGACATTTTTATTTGATATAATTTAATTGTATTGCGTAGACAAAATAGTTTTTGAAAAGTGCCTTGGGAGGCTGTCGAGCCGAGCACGAGGAATTTTTCACCAGAAAAATATCCGTGGACTTTGAGAAAAGCTATTTTGTTGAAGCTAATAATATATAGGTCGACATTTTAATAAAACAAAATAAAACAATTTATGATAATAAAACACAAAGAGCAGAGAGTAGGGGTCTTCATAGATACGTCAAACTTATACCACTCCGCTAAAAATTTATATAAAAGAAAAGTAAACTTCGGTGCGGTATTGAGGGATGCAGTTGCCGGGCGCAAGCTCGTCCGTGCTATCGCTTACGTTATAACTAGTGAAGGAGGTGAAGAGAAAAACTTTTTTGAAGCCTTAACAAAATTAGGGATAGAAACTAAAACAAAAGAATTACAAATATTTGGAGGAGGTGCCAAGAAGGGGGACTGGGATGTCGGTATATCTGTCGACGCTATGAAGATGGCACCGAAACTTGATGCCGTAGTTCTAGTCGCAGGAGATGGAGACTTCGTACCACTCGTAGAATATTTACAAAGTACTTCTGGGGTTCAAGTAGAAGTCGTCTCATTTGGTAAAAGTTCTTCAATGAAATTGAAGGACCAAGCCGATGACTTCCTCGACCTTTCAGCCAATCCAAGAAAATATCTGATATATTAAAAACAGACAAAATGAAAACCCAGACACAAGTTCTGGGTTTTTATTTGTAACTTTTTAATACTCAAAATCATCGAATGCTTGATTCTGAAGAATTGGTTTTTCCTTCAGTTCAGAAAATTTTAAAATCTGACTTTTGTAAAAGACAAGCCTCTTCGGGGTAAAATCAATATTAGTATACTCTTTCAAATCTACCGAGAGTGTATGGTCGCTAAATACAACAACCGAGATTATACTCTTGGTCGAAAGAGTCTCTTCTCCTATTATCATATGGAGAGACTCATCTAAGTGGGTAAAAAACTTTACATATTTTTCCATGATTAAAGATTTAATTTATTCTAGATTATAACAAATAAATAACATTGTCAATTGGTAGTATTTTTGCTATTATTGACTCATTAATAGAAGTTAATTTGTTAATCTCCGGACAATTAGAGTTGAAGCCAAAGAGAGTAAATAAGGTTTCAAAACTAGAGTCTGGATATTAGCTCATCCTAAACACTGTATTTTACGATATAGTGTCGGACAAAAAAAATAATATGCAAAGCAAAGAGTATGAGGTAGAGATAGGTGGTAAGAAAATAGTAGCAATGTTTTCTGATTTAGCAAACCAAGCGAATGGTTCTGTAATATTAAAAAGTGAAGGAACTGTCGTAATGGCAACTGCAGTTATCTCAAAAGATGGTAGTAAGAATTTAGGATTCTTCAATCTTACTGTTGAATACTTAGAGAAGTTTTATGCAGCTGGTAAAATCCTCGGTGGTCAATATAACAAGAGAGAAGGTAGACCAAGTGATCAATCAATACTAGCAGCCCGAATGATAGACCGAACTATCCGTCCACTTTTCGACCAGCACATTAAAAATGCTGTTCAGATTATAATCACAGTTATCGCTGTCGGTGAAACTGATCCGAAAACTCTCGGTATCAATGCTACATCTATCGCACTCCATATGTCGAACATTCCATGGAACGGACCTATCGGTGCAGTTCATGTGAGTAAGATGAAAAATGAAAATGAAATAAAAGTAAACAATTATATTCCTAGTGCAGATGAATCTGTCTATGATTTAGATTTACTTGTATGTGGAAAAGATAAAACCATCAACATGATAGAATCTATGGCTTATGAATTATCCGAAGAGGAGATGGGTTCTTGTTTCGACATTGCTTCTCTAGAAATTTCTAAGTGGGAAGATTTCCAGAAGAAACTTTCTAGTGAATTTGGTAAAGAAAAACTTTCGTTTCCTAAGCCAGAAATCGACAGTGACACAGTTTCACTTTTCGAAGACAAAATAAAACCAATGCTTACTGCGAAACTTTTTAGTAGTGAAAGCAAGAAGGTTATGGGTGAAGCTGAAACACTTTGGGATGAAATTCTAGAAGAAAAATATAAAGAAGAGGAAGATGATAAGAAAAAAAGTTTAGCTGAAGATTATCTTCATGAATTTTTAGACAAAGAGTTTCACAAAAAAGCTTTAACAGAAAACACTCGTGCTGATGGCAGAGCTCTCGACGAAGTAAGAAAACTTTACGCAAAAGCTGGAGGAGTTTCAGATGTTTTACACGGATCAGGAATCTTTTATAGAGGAGAAACTCATGTACTATCTGTCTTGGCACTTGGTGGCCCAGAAGACATGCTGTCTATTCAGGGAATGGAATCAGAATCAAAGAAAAGATTCATGCATCATTATAATTTTCCTCCATATTCCGGAGGTGAAACAGGTAGAGTCGGTGGAATAAATCGTCGAGAAATGGGTCATGGATTCCTCGCAGAGAAAGCTCTAACTCCTGTAATACCGGAGAAAGTTAATTTCCCTTATACGATTCGAGTTGTTTCAGAATCAACTGCTTCTAATGGTTCTACATCCCAAGCTTCTATATGTGCAGCAACTGTTGCACTAATGGACGGGGGTGTACCTATCAAAACTCCGGTCGCTGGAATTTCTATCGGACTCATGATTGACGAAGAAGATAAAAATAAATATGTTCTTCTTACAGATATTCAAGGACCAGAAGATCACTATGGTGATATGGATTTTAAAGTTGCAGGAACAAAAGACGGTATCACTGCTATTCAGCTTGATGTAAAAGTTGATGGAGTGCCTATCAATGTTTTGAAGGATGCACTATTAAGAGCAAAAACTGCCCGACTACAAATACTAGAAACTATCAAAGAAGAAATTGCTCTACCAAGAAAAGATATCTCTCCTCGTGCTCCAAAAATATTAACTGTGAAAATTAAAAAGGATCAGATAGGTATGATCATCGGACCTGGAGGTAAAAACATAAATGCCATTCGAGAAGAAACAGGAACTGATATAACAATAGAAGAAGACGGAACAGTTTTTGTAACTGGTAAAAATGGTGGCGCAGAAAAAGCAGTAAAAATAATCGAGGGCATGACTCACGAATATAAACCAGGTGATACTGCAGAGGGTGTAGTTGTAAAAATTATGGACTTCGGAGCTTTTGTAAAAATAGGTTATGATACAGAAGCACTAGTACACATATCAGAGATTGCTCCATTCCGTGTTGAGAAAGTATCTGATGTTCTTAAGGAAGGAGATACTGTTCCAGTTAAAGTAATCAAGCTTGATGAGAAAGGAAGACTTAGTCTCTCTATCAAAGAAGCAAATCCTGAATTTTTTAAGAAATAGCACATAGGTCCGACCTGTGTATTAACAAACAAAAACAATGGAGGACAATAAAACAAAAACTATTCATACTTATCTATCAGACATGGCAGATGCTGTTCGTGAAAACGAAGGGTCCGTTATTAAGATTGCATTAGCTGAACAAGAGAGAAAAGAGAGGGAAGAATTATTCAAAAAAGCAGAAGGCTCAAAAACTCAAAAAGTTCTACTGACTATCGGAGGTATATTACTTATTCTCATTGCCAGCTACGGAGCCTACTATTTCTACCAAAAGAATGTTGAGAAAAATACTCCAACATCAACATCAAGAAACATTGAAACGTTCATTAATTATGATGATCAAGTTTTCATAGACGTGTCTAGCGTGAAAGGAAGTTCTGAGCTATTAGAGAAAATAAAACAAGAAAAGTCTGACGCAGATGATTCCATAAAATCAATCTTTCTAACAGTTCCTAAGGTGGAAACAGTTGGCAAAGAACAAAGAATAACAAAACAATTAATTTCTTCTAAAAGTTTTCTGTCTTTAATAGAAAGTAATGCCCCTGTTTCACTTGTGAACTCTCTTTCGAGCGAGTTTATGCTTGGAACTTATTCAAAAAAATCTGAGGATAAATTAGGAAATTTTATAATCTTTGAAACCAATGATTATGAATTAACTTACGCGAAGATGCTGGAATGGGAGAAGAGTATTTTGAGTAACCTATTCGTTCTATTCCAAATAGATGTAACTAGTGATAATGAATTATTAACAAGAAACTTCAAGGACTTGGTCATAAAGAATAAAGATGTGAGAGTTCTATATAGTGCAGATGGTACAAAGAAGCTTTTCTACCTTTTTGTAGATAAAAGTAAATTCATCATAACCGACAATGAAGAAACCCTAAAGGAAATAATAAATAGACTAATTGCAAAAAGTACGAAAGCATAGTTGATTGCACTTTATTAAAATAATGTTAGAATTTATCTATGGATACAAATATATATAAAACAAAACTAGAAGAAGAGAAAAAATTATTGATTGAAGAATTAAGTTCGGTTGGTAAGGTTAACGAGGATGGGGATTGGCAGGCTTCTCCAGAAGAAGGAACAAATACTCAGGAAGTTCAAGACGAAGCAGATATGGCTGAGAGATCTGAAGAATACGAAGAGAGAGCTGGAGTTTTAGATCCACTAGAGACAAGACTCGCTGATATAAACAAAGCTCTATCGAAAATAGAAAACGGGGATTATGGTATTTGTGAAGTCTGTGGAGTTAAAATAGAAGATGATAGATTAGAAGCAAATCCATCATCTAAAACATGCAAAGCTTGCATGGAAACAATTATGTAATATTTATTAAAGGCCCAACTTGTTGGGCCTTTAACTTTTATGTCCTTTTCAAGAGTATACGGAGCTCAAACACATTTATTAAAAGGGAAGATAGTGAGTATAGAAGTAGACATCACACCAAAGACTCTGCATGCCTTTACTATTGTTGGACTTCCAGATAAAGCTGTAGATGAGTCCAAAGACAGGATGAGCTCTGCTCTTAAAAATTCTGGATATACTTCTCCTAAGAATCAAAATCAAAAAATAGTTATCTCTCTATCGCCAGCTGATTTGAAAAAGGAAGGTCCGTACTTTGACTTAGCCATGGCATTGGCATACTTGCTCTCAGCAGAAGAAATAAACTTTGAACCTGAAGGTAAAATCTTCTTAGGGGAATTATCTTTAAATGGGGAATTGCGTCCGATCAAAGGGGCTTTGCCATTAACCCAAGAAGCTAAAAGACTTGGGTATAAAGAAATATTCTTACCAAAAGAAAATGCGCCTGAAGCAGCCCTAGTGGATGGTATCAATGTCTATGGAGCAAAAACCTTGCGTGAAGTATTAGACCATCTCCACACAGCAAGGAAGAATAAAAAAGGTGAGCTCTTAGAACCAGAAACTCCAAACATAGAAAGGGAGCCTGAAACTCAAATTATATATAAAGAAAAAACAAACAACATAGACTTCTCTGATATCAAAGGACAGGAGGGTGCTAAGAGAGGATTGGAAATTGCTGCTGCTGGTGGGCACAACATTGCAATGTCCGGACCACCAGGTACCGGCAAGACAATGCTTGCTCGAGTATTCTCTCATATACTCCCGGACTTGAGTAAGGATGACATCCTAGAAATAACAGGGATACATTCCATAGTTGGATTACTGGAAGATAACTTGGTGACTGATTCGCCGTTTCGTGCTCCTCATCACACAGCAAGCTATGTGTCTATCATCGGAGGGGGAGCAAATGTAAAACCCGGCGAGGTAACTCTCGCACATAAAGGAGTTCTCTTCCTGGATGAATTTCCTGAATTTGAGAAGAAGGTTATCGAGTCACTTAGGCAACCACTAGAAGATAATTGTGTTTCTATTTCTCGAGCAAAGGGTTCAGCCATATTCCCATCGAATTTCATTCTCGTCGCTGCGATGAATCCTTGTCCTTGTGGCCACAAAGGAGACAAGCAGAAACAATGCATTTGTAAGCCAATGGATTTAGAAAAATACAGAAGAAAATTATCTGGACCAATAATAGATCGAGTAGATATCTGGGTCACAGTCGGTGCAGTAGACTTTGATAAATTGAGTGGAATTGAATTAGGAGGAGAGAGAACAGAGACTATTAAAGAGAGAGTGGTTCGAGCAAGGAATATTCAAGAGAAAAGATTTAAAACTTCTCCAAGGAAAATAAAAACGAACAGTGAAATGAATGTGAAAGAACTTGCAATATTCGCACCACTTACCGATGACATCAGAAAGCTACTAAACCAGAGTGCAGAGCGCCTCCAACTCTCAGCCCGTGCCTACCATCGCATTATCAAGCTCGCCCGCACCATCGCCGACTTAGAAAGCAGTGAAAACATCACCCAATCTCACATCCTCGAAGCCCTGCAATACAGACCAAGGGAGAATAATTAAAGATTGATAAACACACCTAAATATGATATATTGCTATAAAATATAAATAATAAAAATTAAAAATTCAGTTATGATAAAATTTATTTTTATTACAGTGGTAGTAGCAATAATATGTGGTTTTTTATTAAACTTTCTCATTGAACTAATTTTTAAAAATAAAGATGAAAACGTGGGAATGATATACGACAATAAAAATAATAAACTACTACAAAAAGGTACTGATTAATCAAGTACCTTTTTATAACTAATTTAAAATTATTTTTGCCCGTCATAAGGTTAAAATAAGCTAATAAAAAAACCGAGGAAAATTTCCTCGGTTTTTTATTTATAAATTTATTTATTTTAAAATACTGGTCTGATTGTTGAACCGTTACTCTTCTCTACTTGATAGTGAAGGTGCGGGCCGGTGGAGCGACCGGTGTTACCGATAGCACCGATAGTCTTGCCTTTTGCTACCTTCTGACCAACTGAAACTTTTACACTTTGTAAGTGAGCATAACGAGTAACCTGACCGTTTGCGTGCTGTATAACTATGTAGTTACCATATCTTCCACCACAAGAGGTTGCTCCTTCTTTACAGTAACTAACAATACCAGTGACAGTACCTGCGGCTGCAGCCACAACTGGAGTTCCTCTCTTGTTACCTATATCTATACCATAATGATAACCACTCTTTCTTGGACCATAAGGGGAAGTGATAATACCAGAGGCAGGTTTCATATAATAACCAGAGGAATTTGTACTTGCACTGCTTGATCCAGATGTTGAAGTTGAAGTTCCTGATGATGTGTTTCTCACAACTTCAGTACTCTTTGTACCGTTCGGCACTATCAGTATAGCTCCTGCTTTTAAGAGACCACCGGAAGAAATATCATTGAAAACCTTTATATCATCTATATCCGCATCATATTTATTCGCTATCCCTGCTAGAGTATCACCGCTTTTAACAACGTGCTTCACACCAGTAACTGGCAATATTCTTAAATCTTGGCCAATCTTTATCTCTCCCCCAGAAAATCCATTCTCCCAACGAATAGTGTTTTGAGAAACATCGAAATCTTCGGCTATTTGAGACAATGTGTCTCCGGCTTTAACGGTATATATAGTAATATCACCAGAAGAAACACTCTCGAGACCACTACCTATGAGCCCACTAGAAGCCAGGAGGGAATCATCCTCAACGAGAACAGAAGGGGCTTCTTCTACTACATTCTTCATATCGGTGGTTGAAGCTTCAAGCAGTGGCATTGTCTGAGAGTTGTAATACATATCATCTGTTCCAAACTCTTCAGCAGAAACCTCTGCTTCGGCACCAGTAATAAAATCAAAAAAGCCAGCATTTGCCTGTGTAGGTATGCCGACTATAAACGAAACTAATATCAAAAAAGAACAGACCTTCATCATAGAAGGCTTATAAAATAAGGCTATATTCATCTTTTGATTTACTTCTTGTGAGCTTGAATCAATAGAATCTTTTGAATTTTGTTTTATTTGCATAATTTATTGGGTCATTCAGCAAGCTTCCTTGGAAGCCGTCTATGTGTTTCAGAAGTGCGGGGATTGGTCGTTTCGAACCCCTACTTTATAAGGGTAGCCTATCTGGAAAGCATAGTCAACCAAGTTGTCCACAGGCTGTGGATAAGACACAGATGGTATATATGGCAAGTTTCAAGCTTGACAAATAGATGTTGTTGTGATACAATGTAAGAAAGAATTAAATAGTTATTCACAATATAAAAAAGCCGTTAGAAGCGGTAGTTATTATGAAAAGAAATATTATATTATTGGTAGCCCTTGTGGCATTTTCATTTTTTATTTCTTCGTGTCAAACCCAAACCGTTACCAGCGAAAAAACAGTAACGACCGTAATGCAAACTGGTGACAATCCTGGAACTGATGGATTCATCCTGAAAGTTAAAAAGGGTGATACCGTATGGGATTTTTCCCAGAAAGTTTATGGTACTGGGTTTAAGTGGCGCGACATTGTTGCTCAAAATCAGTTTCTAAATGAACCTGGCCGAGTTGAGAAAAAGGGCGATAAGTGGATTGTTTTGATTTATCCCGGCGAAGAAATTCGTATTGGGGATAAGGTTATAACAACCAATGGATATGGCCAAATAATTGAAACAACAGCAACAACCGTTAAAACCACTGGTCCGACAACACCCTCATGGCCGTGGTATTGGTTTGCAGTAGCCATTGTGGCATTGTGTCTTGCGACCACCTTCTTGGTAATATTGATTATCCATTTTATCAACAGGGGTCATCGTAATCGTCACATGGATATTGGTAACAATATTGGGGATTCTATCTCTTTACAACTCGTAAGAGAAGAAAGAGCTGTCCTTCAAGACATGTACAACAATGGGAGATCAAAAAGCTTCCAATACAAGGGATCTGCTTTCTCCTTATCGGGAGAATTCTACCCACAGGAATAAGAGTAAAGAATTTTCAGTTAAAAAACTGGGATTCAAAGATATTTAAAGACCCACCGAGACTTAATGCTCGGTGGTTTTTTTGTTTTAAAATTATCCAAAACAACAATATTAATGTATAATATTAATAGCTTTTATGCTCAATTATTAACTAATCTAATTTATATGTCTAAAACACTAGAGGGTGGAGCAAGGATTAATAAGAATTTATTTAAGATAGGTGATGAATTTACTGATGATAAATATATTTATAAAATAACTCCCAAAAGAAAAGGGGACCCAAGGGGTGATATTGCAATAATTGTTAAAGACAAAGAAACTGGAAAAATAATAAATGATCCGTCTGTTAATAAAAAAGAATTCGAAAAACAATTTCAAGAAGGAATATTTACAAAAGTTGAAAAACAAGAAGACATTGAGGCAGAAAATAAAAATCCTGACAGCAAAAAAGAAACCGAGAAAGAAATAGAAAACAAAATTCCAAAAGAAAATGAAGAAAACATAAAAACTTTTGAAGACGTAAGAAAAGAGATTGATCAAGATTTTGATAAAGCAAAGAAAGAACAATCTGAAGTAAAAAACGAAAAACTCCTAAGTGAAAGGATGAGTGTTATTGGTATTTCATCTGATACATTAAAAGATAACGAGGAGTGGCAGAAACTAGAAACTCCTGCAAAGCTTCTAGCTATCGAACAGATTTCTCAAAATACTCTTTCTCAGGTAAAAGAGATAGGGGAGCAGAGATTTCAAGAGAAGAATAAAATAAGTCTATCCTGGAACCCAAAAAAGTGGGAGCCACTTAGTCTAGGTAAAAAAGTATGGAATAAATTTACAAAAGCATATTGGATAAGTGAAGAAGAAAAACAAGTTCTAAAAGAAGCCGAGGAGGGGAAAATACAACCAGACAAGAAAACAACAGAGGAAATAATCCATATAATCTCTGATATGAAACTTGATATTGAAAACGATAATGGAAGAGCCAAAATAGTTTTAGAAAAAGTTGCTGACAACATGTCTCCAGAAGAAAAAGCTATCATAGAGAAATATAATGAGGCTTCAAATTCTTTTATGAGAATGCCTGATAAGTGGAGAAATGAAAGGTCTGCAAAAAGTACAGATGACAGTTTCAAACAGAATAAAAATTTTGATATTTATAATAAAACAAGAGATTCTTATGAGAAAGCAAAAGGTGAATTATTGAAAATAAAAACCAAAGAATACAAAGAAAAAGGTGCTCATGGTGAGGAAGAGGCGAGAATCTTAGCAATGACCGATCTGAATAATGATGATTTAAAAATAAAGTTTCTTCAGTGGTCTAATACAAACCCAGATGCCACCAAAGAATTAAACAAAATAAGAGAGGACTCTTCTGTAAAAAGACTGTGGAGCAATGAAAATATCTGGAGGGGTATTTACATTGGTGTTGGTTACGGAATGCGTACAGCAACAGCAGGAACCATTGGATTGCTAGCGGCGCCAGTTGTCGGTGGAGCTATCGGTGGATGGAGAGCCAGGAATAAAGCAGGAGCGAATGTAGATAAGGCGTTCTTAGAGGGTAGAACCGAGAAAACTTTTATGGAGAGAAAGATGGAGAGTGGTGTTCGGGAAGAATTAAAAGACAAGAATTTAGAGAAGGGTGTCATTGCAAAAACACTTGGTGGTAAAGAAATAAACACAAAGGAGGTGGCTGGATTTATAGACGCTGATAGTCAGATACAAAGAATTGAAAATTTAGAAAAGAAATTAGAAAAAGCAGAAAAACTAGAAGAGAAGAACAAATTAATATCTCAGATAAATTCTCGTGTAGATTATATAAGGAATAAAATTGATGGGGGTTTGGTAAATTATGGTAAAGAAAATCCTATCGCTTCAAACTACAAACTTATGCAGAAAATGTGCGAACTGTCTGTATTGTGCGAAACCAAAAAGATGGAAGGTAGAAACGATGAAGACTTCTATAGAGAACACCTGCTTGGGCAAGTAATGAAATACAATAAGAAAAAATTTGGAGAGAAAGAGGCTAATTATAAAAATGCCGAAATGCTTCGTGGGGCAGCTATCGGGGCTGGTGGTGCAATGCTTGGATGGTGGCTTCGTGGATTACAAGATGGAAATGTTGATACAGGAGAGTTAATAAATAATGGATCAGGTCCAATCAAATTAACACAGGAACAAATAGATCATGCTAATAAAATATTCTTCCCTGAGACTCCTCATGCGAGCGTGTCAGCAGTAGCCGATCATGGACAAGGAGCTATCTCCACACTTCGTGAACTTCAGAATAATTTAAAGGCTGAATATGGAGACATAAGTAAAGCCCCAGAAAGTGTTAGACATATACTAAATACTGATGCTCACAAGCTTGCACAAGAGTATGGTATGTATGATCCGAACCAAACAGCAGAAAGTGCAATGGTAAAACTCGGCTCAACTTTTAAGGTGGATGAGAATGGTAATTTGATCTACCAAGAAGGCGGGTCTACTAAATCTATAATTTTAGAAAGCGGAAACGAAACTAAAACGCCAGAGGTAGATTATTCTGGTAAAATGTTTGACTCTGATCACTCTGGATCAAAAATAATTGATAATAAAATAGAAGGAAATCTTTTACATAAATCACAATTTGAAATAGATAATCCACAAGAAAATCCTGCAGTGATTAGTGATAATGGAAGGGAAGCTCTTAGTGGTAATGATTTGGTAAATAGGAATTCATCAGAATTAACAGAATTCGAAAAGAATAATCCGCAAGTAAACCCCGAAGATGGGGAAGCTATTGCGGGAGGAAGAAGATACTCTGTCCACAGTAGAATAAGGGGCGACGAAGGAGAAGATTTCAACCCAGTTGATAACAGAAGATACTCTGTTCACAATGTTATCGGGGATGACAGAATAGAAAATGCTCCCAATAATTTCCAACAAGCAGAAAACTTAAATTATGTTTTGGAAAAGAAAATGAGCTTACCTGAAGCAATGGATCAGTTCAGAGATGTCCGCGAAACACAAATAGATAAACTTAGTGATTTAAAGGATATAACTAGTGGTTACGAAGAAGAAGTGGGTCAACCCTCATTAAGAAACATAATGAAAATAACATCTGACAAAGACTGGAAATCTATAGTCTCAGAAGATGTAGGCGAGACTGTTACCTCTGCCAAGAACGCATCATCAAATAAACTGAGTGAGATAATGTTAGATATTAAAGGTGAAAGTATGCGTGACTATTATTTCAATAAAACATTACCCAATGGAAATGTTAAGGTAGTACACATTAAGTTCTACAAATAAAATGCTATAATAATGTCTCATGAAATATCTTGAAACATTAAATGACAAACAAAAAGAGGCAGTCCTTCATACGGATGGGCCTCTTTTGATAGTAGCTGGAGCGGGTGCAGGAAAGACGAAAACTGTAACCCACAGAATAATCCACCTTATACATAAAGGAATAAAACCGAGTGAAATACTGGCAGTAACTTTTACAAATAAAGCGGCTAAAGAGATGAAAGAGAGAGTTATGAATTTACTCGAAGATAGAGAGAGTGGAGTAATTGCTCCGGCAAATTACTATTCTTCACCTTTCGTCTCTACTTTTCACTCTCTTGGAGTATTTATAATCAAAGAAAATGCACATCTAATAGGATTGAATAAACACTTCTCTATAATAGACGAGCGTGATGCTCTTTCTATAATAAAGGAGTCCATGAAGTCTCGTGACATAGATGCCAAGCAGTACGAGCCAAGAAAAATAAAAAGTATTATCTCTAAATCCAAAGGTGATTTTATCTCGTCTGATACTTTTAGCCAGAATGTTGGTAGTGCTCTACAGAGCATCGTCGCAACTATTTGGAGGGATTATGAAGCTGCGTTAAAAAAGGAGAAAGCCTTAGACTTCGATGACTTGCTCTTACAAAGTGTGCTCATTTTGAAAAAATACCCAGAAGTAAAAATGAAATACCAAGAGAAATGGAAATACATTCACGTAGATGAATATCAGGATACTAATGAAGTCCAATACGAAATGGTAAAACTGCTCGTAGGTAAAGATGAGAATATCTGTGTAGTGGGCGACACAGATCAGAATATCTATAGCTGGAGAGGAGCCAACATTAAGAATATGCTCCACTTCGAGAAAGATTACCCGAGTACAAAAATAGTAATGCTCGAGCAAAATTATCGCTCCACAAAAAACATAATAGAAGCTGCAAATAATATCATAGAGAAGAATCAGTACCGAGTTCCTAAAACTTTATTTACAGAGAACGTGGAAGGTGAACAGATAACAGTATGTGAGGCCTTCGATGAACTAAGTGAAGCAAACTACTTAGCAGAAACAATAGATGAACTGATGAGAGAAGTAAACCCTGATGACATAGCAATACTTTATCGAGCCAACTTTCAATCACGAGTTATAGAGGAAGCATTACTAGGAAGACAGATTCCTTATCAAGTTCTCGGTGTGAAATTCTTTGAAAGAAAAGAGATTAAAGATTTACTCTCTTATGTAAAAGCTGCCTTAAATAAAGAAAGTTTGTCTGATATAAAAAGAATTATAAATATCCCTGCAAGGGGAATAGGGAAGACAACACTCTTAAAACTTTTCTCTGGGCAATTCGCTGACTTACCAGCTAGCATGCAAGAGAAGATTAATAAATTCTATTTACTTCTTGATGATTTACGCATGTATATAGAGACGCACAAACCATCAGAATCAATAAAATACATAATAGAGAAAACGGGACTAGAAGATAAATTAAAAGTTGGCTCAAGCGACGAACAAGAAGACCTCGAGAACATGCAGGAACTTGTTTCACTAGCAACTAAATATGACGGGATAGAAGAAGGTATAGAACAGCTACTCGAAGATGCTGCACTAGCAAGCGATCAAGATTCTTTAATGCAAACCGAGAATAAAGAAAAGAAAAGTGGAGTCAGACTTATGACGGTCCATGCGTCTAAAGGTCTTGAATTTAAATACGTTTTTATTGCAGGACTCGAGCAAGACCTCTTCCCTCACACAAGAATGGATTCTAAAACAAAAGAAAGTAAGGAGGAGGAGAGACGTCTCTTCTACGTGGCTGTTACTCGTGCTCGCCACAAACTCTTCCTCACTTACGCATCACTTCGCACGATATATGGAATGAAACAAGTAAATACTCCAAGCGAATTCATATATGATATTCCTGCCCACCTCACTTCATTTGAACAGAAAGGTTCATCTAGGGGAGAAAAGGTGGTATATTTATAGAATGCAGTACAAAGCGAAAAAATCACTGGGGCAAAACTTTTTGAAATCAGAACCAGCACTCAATATGATGTGCGAGGCAGGAAGAGTAAACTCTGAAGATACTATAATAGAGATAGGACCCGGGAAGGGCGCCCTAACATCTAAACTCTTAGCGAAAGCTCTTAGGGTTATTGCCATAGAGAAAGACAGAGAACTTATAGAAATTCTAAATGAAAGATTTGAGAAAGAAATAAAAGAAAATAAATTAGAAATAGTAGAAGGAGATTGTCTTCTTTTTGACACTGATAAATATTTCAAAAATAAAAAATACAAAATAATTGCAAATATTCCCTATAATATAACCGGTGCAATTATTAAAAAGTTTTTAAGCGAGGAAGAAAATAAACCAGAACTCATGACTCTCTTAGTTCAGAAAGAAGTTGCGGAGAGAATAGTAGCAAGAGACAAGAAAGAGAGTATCTTATCTCTCTCTGTGAAGGCTTATGCGGAGCCTAAATACATAATGAAGGTCCACAAGAGATTCTTCTCCCCAGCACCAAAGGTAGATTCAGCTATAATTCTCATAGATAAAATATCAGATAAAAATTTCAAGAATAAGAAGGATGAAGATTTATTCTTTAAAGTTATCAAATCTGGTTTCGCCCATAAAAGAAAAGTCCTCATAAAAAATCTAGAAAGTTTAGAAAATGAGACCGACTTATCGGTAGAGATACTTCCAAATATTAAAGAAAAAATAGAAGAAGTTTTTCAAAAATTAAAAATAAACGCAAAAGCTCGCGCCGAAGATATATCTTTCACTACTTGGATGGAAATCCTTCATATTTTATCTAAAAATATCTAGCATATTTTATAAATTGGTTGTATAATTAAATACATGAGAAAACTTTTTCCTTTATTTTTAATGACTATTGGCGTATTTTTATTCGCATTTCATTTCAACATAGCTAATGCTTTTTTAGGAAGAAATTCTTTTGGGGGAAAGATAACCCACTCTGTTTCCATAGAAATACAGCAGAAGCAAAAAATGGGTTATGTATGCGCGGTCAACGGCAAGACGATAACAATACGACCTAGTGGAAGTTACCCGTCTAGTTACTTTATACCGATAGGTATTGCAAACAGAACAGGGAAAATAGCAACTGCCGGTAAATTCATATTAGGATTATACAAGCCCACTCCGACAGCGATAACTTGTACCGACAGCAAATCTGGGGCTACTGAAACAGTATCCCTCCCAACCATAAGTATGTACGGGACATCATAAAATGAAAATCGATAAAAAATATCTTCCAAGTGAACAGTTCGTGGCTAGAGTTATTATACTTATTATAATAATAGTTATTGTTCTTGGAATGTATAACTTAGTAAAATTTATAAAGAATAAGGTTACCAACAGAAAGGGCGGGCAGATCGAGCTACAGATAGGTGACCTTATCCAAAAAGATACTAATAAAAATGGAATAGCCGACTGGGAAGAATCACTATGGGGATTAGATCCAAATAAAAATGGTAAATCAAACAGAGAAATAATAATGGGCAAAAAACAAGCCTTGTCTCCAAAGGATATCGCCAACAACAGTGAGCAAGCCAGCGACAATGAATTACTCGCAAGAGAATTCTTCGCCGTGATTATGGCACTCCAACAAACAGGTGATTTGAACACCGAGTCTATGCAGTCCATCTCTGGTATTGTCAGCGAGAAGATAGAAGCACCATTAATTCCAGATATATATAAAAGAGAAATGATAACAATAAGACCAAGCTCTGATGTTAATCTGAAGGCTTATTATGAATCAGTAAAAGGGCTTATTCTTAAATATGAGGATAAAGACATAGGCAAAGAGCTTTCCATAATAGCCCAAGGGTTAGAAAAGCAAGACCCTCAAGCTCTATATGTAGCTAAAATGGTAGCTCAATCATATAGAAACTTTGGCCAAGAACTAGTAAAGATTCCTACTCCTGAAAATATAATAGACATCCATCTAAATCTAGCAAACGACTACGAAAAAACAGCTCAATCAATAGAGGGTCTTTCTGAAATGCTTTCTGATCCAATTCTTGGTATGAGATCTATCGTTAATTACAAAAAATACACCGATTTGATAGTTTCTGACATGGATAAGCTTTCGAAAAGTTTGAGATAAATGTTATACTAAAACAGTAATATATGAGTAAAAAGCTCGCAATTAAAATATCCTCCAAGGTCACTATAATTACCCTTTTAGGGCTATTAACTCTATCTCCATTATCTACCCTTGCTGTTGTTACACTAGATTATGACAACCCTAATAAGAGCGGAAGTAATCCTTATAAATTCAACTCATCAAACGCACTAGACTCAAACCTCTTAATGAGTGTTGTTGGGTGTACAGGGATAGTCGACAAGGTCTCTAGATCAATGATGGATTTTGTACAGAAAGAGACTGAAGATATTTTTAAAAAAGAAGCTGAGGAAGAAATAGCCGGAGAACTTGGTGGTGGAGCAGTAGAAACAACATCTAAAACCCAAGAAGCTAAAATAGCCGAGACGAATGCAATAGCGACCGCAAACAAGAAAAGGGAGGAGTGTTTTAATGGTATTGCTTTTACTCTCGCAAAAAACCAACTAACATCAATGACTAAATACACCATGAACTGGATTGGTACTGGTTTTAGTGGTGATCCTATGTATGTTAGAGATACGAATACATTTATGGCAGGAATAGCAGAAGATGTGATATTAAAAGAGCTTGACTCTTTAGATAATGAAAGTGCTTATCCATATAGTCTTGATTTTAAAAGATCTTATATCAAAAAATATATAGGGACTGAAGCAAATTTTTATGACACAATGAAATCCAGCATGTCGAACTATTTAAAGCCTGGAAAAACTATCGAGGATTTTTCTACAGACTTCTCTGCCGGAGGATGGAATGCTTATCTAGGAATGATGCTAAATCCCCAGAACAACCCCCTAGGTAATACAATGATAATGAGTCAGGAAATAGCCGATAGGCAAACAAATGAAATAACAAATATAAAAGAAGAGCTCGCTCAGAGTGGTGGTATCTTCAATCAGAAAAAATGTGTCACATACGCCGCCACAACAGAAGAGCAAGCGAGAGAAGCTTGGGAAGAACTTGTCTGGGAAGAAAAAGATTATCCTATGTATGACGGAAATGATGAGGTTATTGAGACTTCATGGGAAGAATATGTAGCCTTAAATCATCCAGCAGGTTTTATACAAGAAGGAGAAGAACCTGATTGTATTAAATGGGAGAATGTGACTCCTGGTGTGGTCATCAAAGATAAAATCAGTTCCACGCTTAACTCACCAGAGCGTCAGCTTGAGTTGGCTGATACAATCAATGAGGTTTTAAATATGTTATTTACAAACCTTATAACTAAATTCCAAAATCAAGGACTTACAAGTCTCGCTTCAAACATAACAGACTTCGGAAATACAAACATAGCTGGATTTGGAAACAACACACTAGGAGAGATAAATATATATAGTTCAACAACACAGGGGTATAATAGTAATTCCTTTGACCTAATAAAAGATTTGGGTAATACATATAACTACGACAAGTTAGTAGATGGTGGTAACTGGGATGCGAAGAACAATAGTGTAAACGGAGATCCAACTCTCGGACTTTATAAAGATATCGGTATTAAAAATACATATTATACAGTAACAACTGCCGGTAAAACAAAATTATTTGACGGAAACACGTCTTGGGCAGTAGGAGATAGGGCTTTATTTAATGGTAGTCAGTGGCAAAAGTGGCAAGCTGGTTCTAAAAATCCAATAAAAGAAAGAGGTGTTATTCAAATACAACAAGATTATATAGTAGCAGCCAAAGAGGCCCTCTTATCAATTCCTCCTATCATGCCAGCACTTGGTGAGCTTGATTACTGTATTCCCGGACCGAACCAGAACTGGGCTATAAATTCTACAGAAACCAGAGAAGCTTACTTTGACTATGTCGATGGATATAGTTTTAAAGACGTGGCTAGTAAAACACTTAAGGTAATATCAGGAATAAAAAACATTGTTGATTCATTCACCCTTTTTGATGAAATTGCAAAAATGTTTGGAATTTCATCTGACGACACAATAATAGTTATAGATCCACCCAAAAAAGATGGTTTACTTTACACTACTTACAAGGATACGTTCATCAACTATAACTCAAGCAACATATGGAGTGCTGTTCAAAGTAATCCTCTTTTCTATGTAAATGGAAAATCTACTTTTATGGAATCAATGAAAAGTGATGATGTCTATATCAGCAGAATTGAAAACAAAATAAGTAATACTAAGCTTGCTGTAAGTAAGATGTACAAAGAGTATTCTGATAAAATAATGAATAGGTATGGATATACGAGTTTAATGCAGGATAAATACATAGAACTTGAGAATAGAGAGGAAGAAAATACATCTTACCTACCTATGGCTAGGGACGGACTAAAGATTACAAAAAATATAGTATCTTATGATGAAGCAACAAAAGATGCTAACAAATATTATAAAGAAGCGATAATAGAAGCCAACCTAAATATTTCTAAACTGGAAGAAATAAGAAAACAAGTAAATGCGATTGTTAAAGAAGCTCAGGATCGTAGAAATAATAAATTACTAGAGGACGGGGTAACAATTCCAGATAATTGTCTAGAAGAAGAAGAAATATATTACATAGAAGAATCTGAATTAAATTATAACAGTGAGATTGAAAGATGTAACGATGAAGTAGACAACGATGAAGATGGTTATATAGACAATAATGATATTGATTGTAACGGGTACATGAACACAGAAGGTGATACCTATAACTATGATGAGACATATGAGGATCAAACGTACTGGGATGAGAATTATGAAAACTAACAGATAGTAGTTAAGTATTATATAATAAATATATGGATGGAAAACCAAAAAAAAGTAAAGCTCTCATAATAACTATTGTAATAATTATACTATTAGCAGTAGTGTTATTCTTTGTTTACAAAAACCAAAGTAATTTATCTGGAGTTCAAAAGACATCTGACACAAACACTAATCTATTTGAATCTCTTTTTGGAACTTCAAAATCAAAAAACTTAGAAGTAATAGATACGATAAATTACGGGGAGAACGCTACTACAGTAAACGCAGAAGCGGGTGAAGATATAGAGAGAGGTGATTTACTTTATTTATTTGGATACAACTCAAATGGTGACCCCATAGTGAAGAAAATAACATCGAAAATAACAGATGCCAGTGACATATTTGCAGTTGCACTTGAAAATATTAAAAAGGGAGATGTGGGTAAGGTAATGATACCAGATCTTTCTGGTGCAAACAGTGCCAATCTTTGGAAGAGAATAATATCAAACTTAAAACAAACCACAAACAATATTAACGATTGGATAAATAAAATACTAAACAGAGATACTGGAACCACAGACACAACAACAAAAACAATTAAAAACAAACCGCTACCAACAGTAACCATTACAGCCAGCGCCACTGTTGTTTCCTCTGGAAGCTCTGTTAATATTTCTTGGAAGTCTACAAACACTACTCGTTGTGATGCTGGAGAAGGAAGAGGAACTGGGACTCGCGGAAACTTCGACACAGGACCACTTACTTCTAGTACTTCTTATTCTATAGTATGTAAAGGTAGTAACGGATCTGCAGGAGAAAATATTCTTATATTAGTCGACAATGTTGCACCTGATTTTAATTTCCCCACTGTTGCAGCTTGGACAGACCCATCTTCTGTAGTAATGGGAGGATCATCTACCTTAAACTGGATATCCGAAAACGCAACATCCTGTATGCTAGATGATGGAACAACTATTGGACTCAATGGTCCTCTAAGTATAGGGCCAGTTGAAACAAATACTTCATATACCGTGATCTGTTACAACGACAATGGCTCTTCTACTTCAAGTGCTGCAATTTTTGTAGATGAGATACCAGAAGAATCAGAATTTGTAACAGTAACTGTAACTGCTGAACCTTCATTTATAGAAATGGGTGAATCATCAACCATTAAATGGACATCCACGGGCGCAGACTCCTGTTATGCAGGTGAGGGGAACTCTACCGAAATCAATGGTTCATTCAGCACAGGACCTATTAATAAAAGTAAATCTTTTACTGTTATTTGCTACAACGATAATGGCTCCGGAAGTGGAAACGCTACTGTGTTTGTAAACAACCCTGATGATTTATTAGAACTTCCTACTATTGATGTTATGGCAAGTCCTGAATTTATTGCATCCGGTAGTTCTTCTAATATAACTTGGAATTCCATTAATACAGATTCTTGTAACACAGGTAATGGGTACAGCGAGGATGTTACTGGATTCTTTGAAACAGGTCCATTAGAGAATAATAGGTCTTATACTGTTAGTTGCGAAGGAGAGAACGGCTCTGTAAGTGGTGATGTATTTGTTTTAATAGATAATAATATAATAACAGAAAGTAGTCAGTGTTCTGATGGTATAGATAATGATGAGGATGGTTATGTAGATGTGGGAGATCCAAGTTGTCATGATGATTTTGATCCTGCAAATATTGATTCCTATGAACCAAATGCTCTTGAAAGTACAGACATGTATTTACCTGAATGTAGCGATGGAATAGACAACAATGGATACAATGGTATAGACATAGAAGACCCTGGTTGTCATTACGATAACGATTCAAGTAACCCAGATTCTTATGATCAGTATGATCCATACGAGGGTTACATTGAAATACCGTTTTCTCAATGCTCTGATGGTATAGATAATGATTATGATAATTCTATAGATAGTGAGGATATTAATTGTTTTGACACAGAAGGTAATTATCTAGCAGAATATGATAATGAAGCTGGCGAGCCTACTGTTCCAGAAATAACACAATGTTCTGATGGTGTAGATAATGATTTAGATGGGACGAGAGATGAAAATGACGCAAGCTGTCATACTAACTTTGAGGCAAAAGATTTACTCACTTATAATCCAAATATAAACAATGAGGCATTAAAAAAACCAGAAGGAGAAAACCAGTGCTCTGTCTTGGAAAACTACCGTCTTACTTTCACAGATAAAGAAGAAGCCGAGCTCAAAGAGCTATTGCGTAAATTCTATATAATCGCACCAAATCTAAAAAACACAGATGATATAACATTGGTCTATAACGAGGCTCTTAAAAATCAAGAATTAGTTAAAGAAGTAAAAAATTTAACAAATCAATGTTATGACCAAACAAGTAGTCCTACTTATAATGGCCCAACACTCCGATACGGTAATCCTTGGTATCGACCAGAAAGTAGAGATGCTAATTCTTCTTATTTATCAAATGATCCATTAAATAATTTACAAAATGAAAATTGTATCATAACTAAAACAGGGGGGACTTCATATATAATCGAAAACTGCTCTGAAGGATACAAGAACCTTCTAAGGTCTGAGATATATGATTCACTTGTTGACCGATTTGAAAAAGAAGGTATTTCAGAAGAGCAAACAAAAGAAATAGTTGATAACATGATAGGTAACGTATTATATGAATCAGAAGGGGCAATACAGACGGGCCCTAATCAAGTAGAAATACCATTATATAAATTATTCGAACAGGTATTTAATATTTGGTAAAAAGAGATTTTAGTTTGAAAAATTGGTATACTGAATTGGTAGATTTTGTTTTTAGGTAAAGATAATTAATGAAAAAGATTTTGCCATACATTCTCATAGTATTTACTCTCGTGAACTTCCTCACGCCTATTGGAATTGGCTTAAGTAGAGAGAATAAGATAGTAATGGAGAAAAAGGTAGCACTAGCTGGTGATGTTGAGCTTGAAATAAGTTCTTCTTCCAAGGGAACAGAAATAACAGCTGATGTTACTACTTATTTTAGCACTAACTACTGGACAGAAGGGGTAAACACTAATTATACTTATGTATTTCTATACGATGAATATCCAGGAGAAAAGGGTAATTGGAAGGGAATTGATCCTGTACAAAAAGAAAGTCGTTTTTTTCAAAAATCAAATACAACATCCAATAAGCAAAGTATTACTTTTTCAGGATTAGAAGAAAATAAAACTTATTATCTATTGGGTGCTTCTAGTCAAATTAACTATGCTAATAAATTAATAACACTAATAACAGAGCCCTGGAATTTATTAGACTCTGATGCTTCATCTGGTTATACCAATGTTATAAATGTAAAAACAGGGAGTACTGGTGGTACACAAATAACACAAGGATCTGGTGTTGCAAAAGCAACTAATGTTGTTAACCCCAGTAAAATGCCAGCCTGTGGAATTGATGGACTAAATACAACTGGTGGTACTGTTGTGGGGTGTCTTGCTCAGGGGATATACTATGTTTTATTTGTCCCTACTTCATATGTGTTTGCACTCGCTGGTAACTTCTTCGACTGGGCTTTCGCTTATTCCGTAAATGATAATTCTTATCGATCAGGGTTCGTAGTTCAGGGGTGGGGAGTGGTGCGAGATTTCTGTAACATGTTCTTCATCTTCATACTTCTATACGTAGCCTTTAATACAATACTAGGAACTGGTGGTGCTAAAACAAAGGAAATGATTATAAATGTAATAATCATCGGACTACTTATAAACTTTAGTTTGTTTGCCACACAGGTAGTTGTCGATGCTTCAAACATATTGGCAAGAGTTTTCTATAATTCAAATGCGATAGTGATAACAGAAAGCACGACTCCAACCAAAATAGATGATGTTGTAGAAAACATGTCAGGAGGAATTACCACAGCTAGTGATCCTACATACAAAAATGGAATCATTCCACTATCATCTGCTCTTGTAAACAAAGTAAATCCACAAAGTCTCGTAATAAATGCTGAAAAGGTGACTGATATAGAAACAGAGGGTGAGGCAAACTCAGCAATAACAGGAAAAAATGCTGAGGATAAGAAGAAAGCTCTCGATGTCGGAACTTTTATACTTGTTACACTCATGGCAGTAGCTATAAATGTAACAGGGTTCATGGTATTCGTATCTGTTTCTCTTATATTTGTCTATAGAGTTATCGGTATTTGGCTAGCGATGATACTCGCACCTCTGGCTTTCTTCTCATATATAGTTCCTGAATTGAAAAAGCAGCCTACTATTGGATTCTCTGCGTGGATATCTGAGCTTTTGAAGTTATCATTCGTAGCTCCTATCTTCATTTTCTTCTTATATTTGATTCTCAAATTCCTAGAGACAGACCTTGTATTTATGACGAGAACAGGCAACGAGAAGGGTATCATGTTTGTAATAATAACGATAGTACCATTTGTATTTATTATGGTATTACTATGGAAGGCAAAGGGTATAGCAGTAGATTATTCTGGTAAGATAGGGGCTACTCTTGCAAAAGCAGGACCAGCTCTCGGTAAGGTAATGGGTGGTGCAACTCTTGGTCTACTCTCTGGAGGTGCAGCTTTGGCTGGCTCTGGTATTATCGGTGGAGCTGCTGCAAGAATGGCTGGATCTGCATCACTCCAAACAGCTGCTGGTAAAACAGGATTCAAGGGTGCTATGGCTAAACTAGCGCTTAAGGGTGCCAGTGGAGTAAGTAAAGCAGGGTTTGATGTAAGAGAAACAGGACTTGGCAAACTAGTTACAAAACAAAGTGGTATGAATTTAGACAAAATTATATCTAAGAAAGCAGTAGCTGGAGGTTACGCAGGGATTCAGGACAGGAAAGTTAAAAGAGACGCAGAAAGCTCCGAACTTCTAAAACAGTCTGTTGCAGCAGGAGCAAAACAAGATGCAGAAGCTAAAGCATGGAATGATGCTTATATGGCTGATATGATAAACAAGAGAGAAAGTACTCCAGCTGGTGTACTTTTCGATGAAACAAAACACAGAGAAAATTACATAAAAGCAAATGGGCCAAAGAAATTAACTTCAGACGAGGAGAACAAGCGTAGACTCGCAGACAAAGCTTCCGAAATAGAATATGGTGCTGGATATACTGAAGAAAAAGAAAAAGAAAGACTTGATGCACTTAAAAAAACAGGTAAGTTTAACGAGGCTGTATGGAGAAAGGGCTCTAAATTTAAAGACAAGAAGGCTGACCTTAGTGACAGAGAAATAAGAACAGTAAAAGACCTTCGCTCAAAGAGTGGATTAGAAAAGCCACCACTCAATGCTGTTGAAATTGCAAATGCAGAGAAAATTATATCAAAAGGAGAGTCTACTTTTAAAAATTCTCATCAGGAAATTGAAAAGATTAATGAGGAACTCAAAATTGTTTCTAATTATTTAAAGAAAGATATTGAGAGTTTAACAAAAGCAGATATTACTGATTATTTAAATAATAAAAAAGAAGTTGATTCTAATGGTAATGAGATAGATATCAGTCTAAACGGAAAACTTGCAGAGGAAGCAAAAAATATAACGAAACTTACCCAAAAAATGAACGGCAATATAACCGACGATGATGATTTAAATAAATATAGAGATGAGATAAACGACCTAACGTCACAATTACAAAATGTAAGTAATGATACGATAAACAGTTCTAAGGCTGAGATACTCAGACTAACTGGAATGATGTCTAGTCCAAATGCTAACACAGTACAAGTTAAAGCTGACTTACTAGTCGAGCAACAGAAACTAGACGATGCTGTAAAAGTAGCAAAAACCTCAATACAAAATACTCTTAAAAAGACAAAAGATCTTGAGAAAGAGAGATTGGAAAAATTGAAAGAGGATATACAAAAAGAACTTGTGGAAGCAAACAAAGAGAAGGCAAGAATTAATCAACAAATTAGCACACTCAATTCTTCATTAAGTGACAAGAGAACTCATGAAAATATAAAGAAGGACGCCACTAGGACAGTGAATGAGAATAAGGACATGCTATATAAGGGATTCAAATAAAATATGGACTACACAGCCGAACAAATAAATAGTGCGTTTGATAATATTCCACCACTTAGGAGTAAGGCTATGTTTCGTTTTGACATAGACGGTATTAGTAATGAAATAGTAAAAAAATACGGATTAGACGAAGAAAAGACAAGTGACACAATAACAAATATTCTTTTCACTATCATCGGACTTATATCTTTTGAAGACTTTAAACAATTTGCTATTAAAGAACTGGGTATCGCATATGATAGGGCAGTGGACCTCGCTTTAGATGTAGAGAAAATGCTTTTAACTCCTATCGAGGAGAAAATCAAAGATTTCGAGAACGAAGATGAAATAATTAAAAGAATAGAAGAAGAGGCAGAGGCTATCCCAGCACCACTACCTCCTTATATTCCTTATGTAGAAGAAACAATAGAGAAGAAGGAAACGACTGAAGCTTTTACAAACATCAAAAAAGAAGAAGAAAGTCCTAAAACAGAAGAGGGTATCTATGAAAAAAGCGGAATCGAAATGATGCCCGAAGAAACAATTTCAGATATAGAAAAAGAGGAAAAGGATGAAGAAGAAATGAAAAATAACGAAAACGAGGCTTCAAAAACAGAAGTAAGAATTTTGGAAAATTCAGGAATAGATGTAGTCGAGGATGTACCAAAACCAGAAGAGTCCAACGAGGCACCAGAAATAGAAACAGAAAAAGTTATGATGGAAGGATTAGAACACCCAGAGAATATCGCCCAGAATATACTAATGAACAAGCTTAAGGGTAATTCTATGAGTAATAGTGCTGTGAGTGATCACTCGCTACCAAAAATAAATACTTTGGATAGTAAATAATTTAATCTTTTGTGATAGAATATAATCATGCAGTTCAAAGTTCCACAATTTATTGAGATTGAGGATAAACTATTCGGTCCTTTCACCTTCAAACAATTTGCTTATATGGTGGGCGGTGCTGGAATTATTTTTATAATTTACAAACTACTTCCTCTGTGGATTGGTGTATTTATTATTATTCCTGTTGGTATTATCACAGTACTACTTACTTTCTATAAAATAAACAATCGTCCTTTTATATTCTATCTCGAAGCTGGAATCAATTATTTGTTCTCTAGTAGACTTTATGTATGGAAACAAAGACTAGCAAAGCCAGGGGACAAAGAGGTGGACGAACTACATACAACAATCAAAGAGTCTATGATCCCTACAAACACAGGTGACAGAATAAAGGATTTATCACGCAGATTAAATAATTAATTATGTTATAATTTACAATATGGCACTAAACGCAAAAAGCTCTCAAGAGTTTGTACCAATTAAAGAAGTTCGAAATGGTATTATCGTCTTAAAAGATGGTGGTTTTCGCGCAGTACTACTTGTCTCATCTATCAACCTTTCTCTTAAGGCAGAAGAAGAGCAAGTTGCCATTATTAATCAGTTTCAATCCTTTCTAAACGGTCTCGATTTCCCAACTCAAATAGTAATGCAATCTAGGCGCCTCGACATTAGACCTTATCTAATGCAACTAGAAGAAAGATTAAAAAACCAAACAGAACAACTTTTAAAAATACAAACCAAAGAATATATTGATTTCATTAGGTCTTTTACAGACGAAGTAAACATTATGACCAAAACATTTTTCATAGTTGTTCCTTATCAGTCTCAGGTTTTAAAATCTACAGAAGGCATTGTTGATCAATTAATCGGTGGTACCATTAAAAACAAAAACCAAACAAATGATACAAAGAAAGCAATAGACCTGGCTTCTTTTGAAGAAAAGAGAACTCAAATAGACCAGAGAGTTTCTTCTATTATGGAAGGGTTGAGTGGTATGGGAATTCGTAGCACACAGCTTAAAACAGAAGAAATTATCGAACTTTTTTATAAAACATTTAATCCTGGTGACATTAGTCAGGGAATTAAAATACAATAATATGGGAATATTTTCAAAAATTTTTGGTGGGGAAGAGAGCAAACCAATAGGTATGGTTATGCCATCTTTACCTAGTGAATTATATAAAGCAGCTACTCTTGAAATCCAAGATGTTATCGCTCCATCCGCGCTCCAAATAACACCCAAGTCTTTAAACCTAGGGGATAAGATTGCTCGCACCTTCTTCGTCATCTCGTATCCTCGTTATCTTACAGATAATTGGTTCTCTCCAATTATCAATCTTGATAAAATTTACGATATTTCTATCTTTATCCACCCAATAGAAACAGATGCCATTCTTAAAACATTTGAGAAAAAGGTTGCTGAAGTTCAAAGTCAGATCTCTGTCAGGGAAGAGAAGGGTCTCGTTCGTGACCCTATGCTAGATACTGCATATCGCGATCTAGAAGGACTTCGAGATGGTCTCATGCAAGCCCAAGAGAAGATGTTTGATGTGGGTCTTTATATAACTATATACGCAGACAGTGAGAATGATTTATTTAAGGTTGAAAGTGAGATAAAATCATTATTGGAATCAAAACTTATCTATCTAAAACCTGCTTTGTTTCAACAAGAAGTAGCTTTTAAAAGTGTAATACCTACAGGTACAGATATACTCGGGATTCACCAAAAGTTAAACACCGAGCCCTTGTCGAGTCTTTTCCCTTTTGTATCCTTTGACCTTACTGACGACAAGGGAATTCTATACGGTATAAATCGTCACAATTCTAGTCTTATCATCTTCGATAGATTTTCTCTTCCAAACTATAATTCTATAACTTTTGCGACAGCTGGTGCTGGTAAATCTTATGCCACAAAACTAGAAATAATCAGAACCCTTATGTTCGACACAGAGGTTATTGTTATTGATCCAGAAAGAGAGTATGAGTATTTAGCAGAAGCAGTAGGGGGAAGATATTTCAATATAGCACTATCGTCCGATCACCATATTAATCCTTTTGATTTGCCAATACCCACAAACGAAGAGTCTGCCAGTGATGTACTTCGAGCAAATACTATAAACCTAGTAGGATTATTTCGCATAATGCTTGGAGGCCTCTCTCCAGAAGAAGATTCTCTTATAGACAGAGCCATAACTGAAACATACGCATTAAAAGATATAACAGCTGATTCAAATTTTGAAAACATAGAGCCACCACTACTTTCCGACTTTGAGGTTGTACTTGCTGGTATGGACGGAAGTGAGTCTTTAATACAAAGACTAGCTAAATATACTCACGGATCCTGGGCTTCGTTCTTAAATAAACCATCAAACATAGATATCAATAAAAAGTTTGTTGTTTTCTCTGTTCGGGATATGGAGGACGAGTTGAAGCCTGTCGCTATGTATATCGTTACTCATTATATATGGAACGCTATTCGTAAGAATATAAAGAAGAGACTACTTGTTGTGGATGAGGCTTGGTGGATGATGAAATCAGAAGACACAGCATCTTTCCTTTATTCCATTGCTAAAAGAGGGCGTAAATATTATCTTGGTCTTGCTACTATTACTCAAGACGTAGGGGACTTTATGAAAAGCCCTTATGGTATTCCTATTGTTACAAACTCGTCTATTCAATTACTATTGAAACAATCTCCTGCAACCATCGACATCCTTCAAAAAACATTTAATCTTACAAACGAGGAGAAGTATTTACTACTCGAAGCCAATGTGGGGGAGGGTATCTTCTTTGCAGGACTTAAACACGTAGCTGTAAAAACAATAGCTTCCTACACAGAAGACCAAATAATAACCTCAGACCCTTCTCAAATACTGGCAATCAAAAAAGCAAAAAAAGAACTCTTGGAAAGTGAAGGAAATATATAATTAGATATATAATTTCGGTGTTGTTTCATTGGGTAAATTATCATATAATATAAAGAGTGAAGCTTATAAGAACCAAAATTTTATTATTTGCTATTTTAATTCTTAGTATAATTTCTATACTACCAACTTTTTCACATGCAGAAATAGAGATAGGTGTTCTAGAAAGTGATATTAATTCTGAAATAATTCCAGAGAATCCAGAACCATACGAAGATGTAACCATTAAGCTTACCAGCTATGCCACTGATATAAACAAAGCCATGATCGTCTGGCAAAACGGGTCTGATGTCGTATTATCTGGCTATGGAAAAACAACTTATACTTTTAAGGCTTTAGGCCCCGACTCTCTTTCTATAATAGATATTAAGATAACTCCATCTGGGGCTATAAACAGCATAACCAAAAGAGTTATAATAAACCCATCAGAAGTTGTCTTAATTTGGGAGTCTATAAATGGATATACTCCTCCTTTTTATAAAGGTAAATCTTTTCCATCCAGAGAGGGTTCTATAAAAGTCGTCGCTCTTCCAAACACTAATACAATAAAATCTAGCAAGGGTAACGTCGTATACACATGGAAATCAAACGGTAACACTGCGCTTAATTCCTCTGGTTACGGCAAAGATTCTTTTGTTTTCAAAAATAGTTTACTCAAAGAGAAGGAGATAGTGGGGGTAACAGCATCCTCCATAAACGGAACATATAACGCAAAGAAAGAAATAAACATCCCAATAGTTTCTCCAAAAATTATTTTTTATAAAAAATCTCCATCTGAGGGTGTTTTATATAATCAAGCAATAGCAGAAGAAACAGAAATGATAGGGGGGGAGATGACCCTTGTGGCTGTTCCTTACTTCCTCTCTTTTAAAGACAGGGAAGATAATTTTAATTATAGCTGGAAAATAAATGACGAGAAAATAAAAACCCCAAATAAAAAGATGGAATTAACCATAAGACCGACCTCGAGAGGTGGTTATGCAAACATAAGCCTAGGGTTAGAGAGTGCAAGTGAAATTTTTCAGTATGTAACCGGTCAAATTAAATTAAATCTATAATATGAAAAAAGTAATAATAATTCTATTTATACTAATAAATGTTTTTGCACCATTATCTTTTGTTAGTGCCAGCGCTTCTATTTCTATAAGTGAAAAGACTGCAACATCAGTAAAATTTAATGTTCTTGGTTTAACACCAAATGTGGATGTTATTGTCTATATTAAAAATGATGATGTTAACACCCCTTCTTATTCTAAATACATACAAGAAGATCGTGATAATAACGACGGAACTTTATCTAATTTTAATTTTATCGGACTATCTCCTAGTGGAGATTATAAAATTCTTGTCGACGCTGGGACAATAGAAGAACCTTCTTCAACAACAAGAGTGGCTAATTTAAGTTTCAGCACACCAGGCACTTCAACAACTGTCAGCACAACAACCAAGACAGGAACAACAGATACAAATACTGTAACTACAACAACAAACACCACTCCAACAAATAATTCTACTAATTCAACAAGCAACTCTGGGTCAAATGTCTCTGGTAGTACAACAAGCACAAATACTGGTATAAATTCTACAAATAATACTCCTTGGTATTTTACACAAACCCATATGTCAGCATATATTCAACCTGACGGTGTACAATTTATAAACAAAAACAGTAAAACAGAGTGTGCAAACGAAAGAACAACAATGCTTGCAAGTGGTATGGATACTACTATATTTACAATTAGTGAATGTAGAGAAAAAATAACAGCACCATCTGGTGAGGGTTGGGTATTCAATATAACATCAGACACAGCCCCAGTCCTTGCTGATAATCCAGTTGGATTTAAAACAGAAGAAGATTGCAACACAAGAAGAGATGATTACATGAAAACAGTTTCATCAACAGGAGTTGATCTTTGTTTATACAAAAAGGGTATTAATAATGAGGGTGTTGTAGATATTACAGGGGTAAAATCTGGTGATGTGTATGATCCTACATACCACTTACTTGCACCAATAGGTAATTATAAAGACATTAAAACTGACGAGGTTGGTAAGTATTTTGATACTATTTTTCTTGTTGCCATTGGTTTATGTGGGGTTCTGTCAGTCATAATGATTGTAGTAGGGGGGATAATGTATATGGGAGGTGATTCTGTCTTTGACAAGAATGAGGGTAAGAAAAAAATAAACAATGCAATTATAGGACTACTCATAGCACTTGGGTCTTACGCCCTCTTAAACACCATCAACCCTGATTTACTAGGAGGGAAGGGGTTGACTATATCAAGGGCAAATATAAAATTAGAGAGGACTTCTGGTGGAGGATATTTTGGTGGTACAATAGGTGACCCTAGTAATCCTAATGTTAATAAAAATATAACCGAATGGGATCCATACTTAGAAAGCGCCTCAAAAAAATATGGGGTTAGTTGTACCACCCTTAAAGCTTTTATGTATGCTGAATCGAGTGGTGTTAATACACAAACAAGCCCAGCAAAAGCAAAGGGTCTAATGCAATTAATGGACGATACTTTTAAAGAACAAGGTGTTGGAACTGACCCCATGGATCCACAAACAAATATAAACGCTGGAGCAAGTTATCTTAGTAGACTTAAAAATAATGGATGTAATGGGTCTTCTTATTCTAATGTCTGTGATATTTCGAATATTCAATATTGGGCTGCTTCTTATAACGGAGGCCCCGGTGCTAACAAGGAAGATAGCGACCCATCTTGTATCGGACTAACTCTTTGGCAGTGTGAAAAAAACGGTGGATATAGCGAGACTCGTATTTATGCACCTAGGGTTGAAGCAAACTATAATAAATTAATAGAAAACAAGTGGGGGTGTAGGGGTAGTGGTGGTGGTGGTGAATGGTAATATTTATGTCTAAAAAAACAATTTTAATTTTAATAACAGTAGTGATAGTAGCGGGGGCTATTATTTTTGGGGTTTATTATTTCACAAATAAAAATAAAACTGCAAAAATAAATGTAGTGGATGATATATACAACGCTTTCGATCCATTTGGAACAGGAGGAGAGGGGATAACTGGAAATGGCGTCAATCCAATAGAAGAGAATGTTAAACAAACTCCTAACTTCTATCGTCTTACCGATTTCGCTGTTGCTGGGGCCACTTTCTATCAAGATAAAAAAGTTCTGGCTGAAGCAGAAAAAGTTGAACCTGTTATAGACCCAAAAACAAAAAAGATTATTACTCCATCTATCTCTTTTAACACAGTTCCATCACTAAAAGTAGTAGAGAGAGCGACTGGCCATATTTACAATATAGATGTTAAAACAAAAATTAAAAATAAAATATCCAACTCAACAATACCAGGAATTCACGAGGCTTTATTTAGCAAAGAAGCCAGCTCTGTAATTTACAGATATTTATCTTCTGACATGGAAACAGTAAGTAGCTTTTTAGTTTCCTTTAGTGGAGTAAAAGGTGAATTCTTACCTTCAAATATACTAGAGATTGTTACATCTCCTGATAAAAGTAAATTCTTTTATTTAATTAAGAGTAACACTGGGGTAATAGGATACTCTCGCTCTTATAGTGATAAAAAAAATACACAAATATTTACATCTCCTTTCACAGAATGGTTGCCTCAGTGGATAAACGATCAAAAGATATTCCTCACAACAAAAGCCTCATACCTGTCTGATGGTAATTTATTTAGTTTAGATATTAAAACTGGAGCTCTCTCTAAGGTACTAGGTGGCGTAAAAGGATTAACAACACTATCAAATAACGATGGCACAAGGGTCTTATATGGGGCCTCATTGAGCTCAGGGCCAAAATTAAATATATTTAATATAAAGGAACACTCCACAAAAGAAATCTCTTCATTTGGACTTCCTGAAAAGTGTGTCTGGAGTAAAAGTGGTTTATATATATACTGCGCCACACCAAACAAAATAAAAGGACTTCAATACCCCGATATTTGGTATCAAGGATTAGAGTCGTTTAATGATAGTTTCATAAAAATAGATGTATTAACAGGTTCTGTAAGTAATATACTAAATTCTGAATCCATAACAGCTGTGGATGCCACGAATCTTTTCTTAAGCGATAACGAGGAACAATTGTTCTTCATTAACAAAAAAGATTCCACATTATGGGGATTAAATCTCTATTAATAATTTAAAAGCCCCCTCGTAAGGGGGCTTTTAAATTATGCAATATATTTTATTACTACTCTTCTTGTTGGTCCATAACCTTCTGATTCTGTTTTAATGTTTGGCGCCCCTTCTAGGAAGGTATGTATGATGCGTCTTTCATAAGAGGGCATTGGGTCTATCTCAATGTTACTCTTAAAGTATCTAGCTCTCTCTGCCATCATGTGAGCAGTGTTTTTAAGTGTATCAAATCTCTTTTTCTGATAACCATTGATGTCTATGAACAAATTACCGGCAGTATCTTCCCCAGAATTTTTCTCTACGATTCTTCTAACAAGATGATTAAGGGATCTGAGTGTTTCTCCTTCTTTGCCTATCATAAATCTTGAATCTGGAGTTTCTATAAGACACCAAATCGTACCGTTTTCATTTGAAACTTCACAGCTTGATAGTGCGCAAGACGTATGTTTGAAAATAGATTCTATTGTTTTTTTTATTAAATCATTGTTCATATATTATATTGATGATTTTGATAATTTACGACGAATATATCCTTCTTGAACTATAGTGAATATATTACTCGTAATCCAATATAATGCAACTGCAGCTGAAATTTTCCAAGCTATAAAAGCAATAAAAACAGGGAGTATATACCTTACATTCATTTGCATACTATCAGAAAGCTCTTCTTGGAAGGTTTTCTTTTCTGGTAATTCTCCTTCTTTTACAATAGAAACCTTTGGTTTAATAGGCATAGACAAATAACCTTGTATAAACTGAGTCACCCCGGCAAGTATTCCTAAGACCACACTTTTACTATGCATCTCTACTAATCCAAGGAAGTTGGTAAATGTCTCTGCTGGTATATTTATAAAAGAATAAACAAGACTTTCATCAATAGTAAGTCCTTTATAAAAAACATAATACAAAGCAAAAATAAATGGTAGCTGAATAAGGATTACGAGACACCCAGAAAATGGATTGGTTCCGTACTTCTTGTATAATTCAAAAGTTTTCTTAGCCTGCTCTTCTTTATTAGGAAAATCTTTTTTAATTTGTTTAAGCTCAGGCTCCATCTTCTTCATAAGAACCTGACTTCTGATGGACTTACGGGTAAGAGGGGAGAGTATTAGTTTAACGACAATGGTTAATAAGATAATAGCAAAACCAACATCACCAATGGTGATTTTGTCCATTATAAAGATAAGTGCATTATAAATCGGCTGATAAAATATAGAATTCCATAGTAAGCTCATTGGTCTATTGTATCCTAAAACATCAAAAAACCAAAATACAGACAGGGGCTAAGCCCCTATCTGTATTATTTCAATGGATCAAAGTGGTTCTTCTGCCAAGGATGACATCTTAAAATCCTTTTGATCCCCATAATTACGCCTTTTAAAGCCCCATATTTAGTAACAGCTTCTTTTGTATATTCTGAGCATGTTGGGAGAAAAACACATGAATAGTGTGATTTAAGTGGGGTTTTTTGATAGATATTAATAAGTCTAATTATTATATTTCTCATTTTATCCTTATAAGAATTGCTTTTATATCCTTCTCTATTTCTTCTTTTTTTAATTTTAAAGCTTCTTTTTTATACAAAAATATACCCAACATTGGTTTTAAGTCTTGTTTATTAAGGATATTATAACCCAATCTTCGAAACTTGTTCCTAGTGGTTGCCTTCTTGGCTATACCCTTAGGCACAACAAAAGAGTATTGTGTTTCACTTGATGGTATATATCTAAAAGAAAAAAGCGAACTGTGGAAGAATTTCCCAGTCTTCATAACACTCTGGAAAACATCTTTCGTCATTCGCTTTTTCTTTGGAAGCATATTATTTAGCCTTTGTTTTTGATATAGAAACATTAGCACGGCCTTTTTGGCGTCTAGCTTGAGTAACTCTTCTTCCATTAGGTGTTTTAGCTCTGACCAAGAAACCGTGAGTTTTAGCTCTTTTTCTTTTGTTTGGTTTGTATGTTATAGACATAGAAAGAATATATAACATTATTGACAAAAATGCAAATACTTTCAAAAAAACTTATCCACAGGTTATTAACATGTTAATTAAGATATTTGATTTTCAGGGTTCTATCAAACTAAGGTATAATGATTCTTATGAACACAAAAGAACTCTGGGATAAATGTCTTTCGGAAATAGAATTAAGTATTTCAAAAGCTAATTTTACAACTTGGTTTAAAAACACAGCCATAACAAAAGTAGAGGAGGGGGTTGTTTATATGGGTGTACCAAACGAGTTTGTTAAAGACTGGCTATACAATAAATTTCACAAACTAATATTAAAAGCATTAATTAGTAATGACGAAAGCATCCGTGGTGTTGAATATATGATCACAAAAATGGAGATACCGTCTAAAAACACAGATAGTAATATCTCAAAACAACAAACAAATATAAACAAAGAACTTCCTCTTGGTGATTTATATATAAATAAAGAAGACAATTTAAACCCTAAATACAACTTTAATTCTTTTATTGTTGGTCCTTTTAACGAGCTTGCATATGCAGTATCCCAGGCAATAATAGAAAACCCTGGTAAGAACTACAATCCATTCTTCGTATATGGCGGAACAGGTCTCGGTAAAACACACATGATTCAAGCCATAGGTAATACCATAAAAATAAAACACCCTGGTAAAAAAATATATTATGTTAGTCTTGAAAAGTTTGCGATTGATTATATTACTTCTATTCAAAACAAAAACCCAAACTCTTTTAAAGAAAAATACCGCAAGTATGATGTAATAATTATGGATGATATTCAATTCATTTCTGGTAAAGACAAAACTCAGGAAGAATTATTCCACTTATTCAACACTTTATATGAGAGCAATAAACAAATTATCTTCTCGTCTGATAAACACCCAAACTTTATACAAGGATTAGAAGAAAGACTCCAATCAAGATTTGCTTCTGGTATGACAGTCCAAATAGTAGAGCCTGATTATGAATCTCGTGTTGCTATTATAAAAGCAAAATTTGAGCAAACAAATTGTATTATAGAACCCGATGTCGTAGCTTACTTAGCAGAAACACTTGATGATAATATAAGGGAACTAGAGGGAAGTTTAAACGCTGTTGTTTGCCAAACACAATTAAAAAATAAGTCTTTGTCTTTAGTTGAAGTTAAAACCCTTATAAAAAATAACATAAAACCAAAGAAAACCGTTTCTGTTAAGGAAATTGTTAGTGTAATAGCAAATTATTATTCTGTTACAGAAGAATCAATATACGAGAGAACAAGGCGTAGGGAGGTAGTCAGGGCTCGTCAGGTTGCTATGTATCTACTACGTGAAGACTTCAGTATTTCATACCCACTAATAGGATCTAAAATGGGAGGGAAGGATCATTCAACTGTAATACACTCTCATTTAAAAATAAAAGATGACTTAAAAACAGATCCATCATTATTACAAGAAATAGAAAAAATAAGAATACTGTTTAAATAATTATTAACAAGGTGTTGAAAAGATGTTGATAAAAAATATTTAATGTTAATAAGTTTTAGTTTTGGTTTTTAAAATAAAAATACTAACAAGATATTGTGAATTAGATTTTTAAAAAGTACTTATAAAATAAGATCATAAACACTATCCACATATATATCCTATAGTAGTATTAATAAAAGAATTTTTAATAGATAAATACAAAAATATTATGAAACTAGAATGCTCAATAGAGAAAATAAAAAGCGCCTTAGTAATGGTTGAGAGAATAACAGGGAAGAATCTTACATTACCAGTATTAAGTTCTGTGTTGTGGATTGCTAGTGGTAAGACACTAAAACTTCGAGCCACAAATCTAAATGTGGGTATTGAAGTTGAAATACCAGCAAAAATAGAAGAAGAAGGTGTTGTTGCTATAAAAGGAGACATACTCTCTTCCTTATTTGGAGTTCTTTCTGGTGATTCTTTTGTTTCATTTAATTTAATTAATGATAATTTGTCTGTAAAAACAAAATCAAGTTCAATTCTTTTGAAGAGTATTTCTCATGAGGATTTTCCAACCATACCAGTTGTTGAAGGTGAAAAACTGGTAATATCATCAAAGAAATTTATAGAAGGTCTTAAGTCTGTTTATTATAGTTCAGCTATGTCAGAGATAAAACCAGAAATAGGAAGTGTTTATATCTATCCAGAAGATGATATGATAGTTTTTGTTTCAACAGACTCTTTTAGACTCGCAGAGAAGAAGATAAAAATAAAACAAAAACTATCTTTTGAAGGTATATTAATTCCTGTAAAAAATATAGTTGAAATAATAAAAGTTTTTGATGGACTTGATGAAGATTTATCTGTTGTTTTACAAAAAACACAAATATCATTTTCAACTCTTAATATATATTTAACATCGAGAGTTGTTGATGGTAATTTTCCTGATTATAAACAAATAATTCCTAAGGCCTCAACAACAGAAGCTGTTGTTTTAAAACAAGACTTTATTTCATCATTGAAACTGTCAAATATTTTTTCAGATAAATTTAATCAAATAACAATTTCTGTTAAACCCAGTGAAAAAACCTTTGAAATAGGTTCTAAAAATGTAGATATAGGTGAAAATAATACGACAATAAGCGGGGCTCTCTCTGGTGAAAATGTTTCCGTGAGTTTTAATTATAAATATATATTGGATTGTTTTCAGTCGATCACAAATGATAGTTTGGATATAAAACTAAACGGATCAAACAAGCCTATGGTTATAAGACCAGTAGGGGATCCTTCTTTTATGTATTTAGTAATGCCTATGAATAGATAATATGGACTATAGCCACATTACAGGTTTTTTAGAAAAGTTTAAAAAAATAATTTTTGAAAAAGAAGAAATAAATAATATTATTTCTGAAATAATTTCAAGAAATATTTCTTTTAAAATAGAAACCTCTTTGTTAAAAAACAAAAATGGTATTATTTATGTTAAGGCATCACCAATGGTTTTAAATGAAATTCTAATAAAGAAACAGCTAATTCTTCGTGAATTAGCTATTTCTTTGCCAGATAAAAATTTTAAAGATATTAAATAATTTTTTAATTCATATCCACATAAAAATCAACACTATTTTCTCCTTTGTTTCCTATATTGTCGGTTCCTATTATTCTTAGTGAATTTTTACTTTCTAAATCAGACACACTACTCAACATAAAAGATGAATTTATGGGTGTTGTTGGTGATTTTAGGGAGGTTATATATGTTTTATTTACAAAAATATCAATCTTTTTTATTCCGTTTAAACTTTTGGTTAATATTGAATAATTAACATTCTCATCTTTTTTATAATCAGTTGTTTTTATTCCAGATATTTCAAAGACAGGCTTTGTGTTTTCTGTATGAATATTGTCATAAGAAGATGGTTTATCTAGATTTGTTATTGTTCTGTATTTGTATTTATTTAGTAACCACCAATTAGAAACCCCGTACTCCCAGTTGTTGTATTGGCTATCACCACCACCTAATACTTTTTTGTATACAAGTGGATTTTCTTTGTCTATCCAATAAAGGATTGTATGAACATTTGTTATAGAAAATTCTTCAGTTGTTTCTTCTGGGGTTAGGTCTGTTGCTAATTTATTTGAAACAGAGTCTGTTTTAAATGTTTCTCCTCCCATCCAAAAGCCACGAATTATTGCAGGCAGAGATTTGTTTATTGGAGTAGGTTTCTCAAAATTTTCAATCGGAATATTTTTAAGAGCTTCTGTCATAATGCCATTCCAAATAGGACCAGCAAGAGCCGCACCACCTTTTTTCATTGGCACATTATCATTGTTACCAACCCAAACACCAACAGCAACAGAGGGTGTATAACCAATAGTCCAAGCGTCTTTGTTATTGTTTGTCGTACCTGTTTTAACCGCCACTTCTCTCCCTGGTATTACAAGTGGAGAATTTGCTCCAAATGTAGGAGTACGCGCACTATTATCAGACAATATCTCAGATAAGGAATATGTTATTTCTGGCTCTAAAACCTTATAAGGATTTGGCTTATATTCCTCTAGTATGTTTCCAGAATTATCTTTTATAGAAAGGACACCTTGATAAGGATTTCTCACCCCACTATTTGCAAATACACTATATACAGAAGTCATATCTAGAAGAGTAGTTTCACCTCCTCCGATTACAAGAGAGAGACCGTATCTACTAGGATCATTTAATGTTGTTATTCCAAGATCATGAGCAAATTTTATAGAATTATTTACCCCTACTAAATACAAAAGTTTAACAGCTATTATGTTTATAGACTGAGCCAATCCATTTTTAAGAGTCATTGGCCCTCTAAAACTATTGTCGTAATTGTCTGGAGAGTAACAACTGTTTCCGTTTTCTGTTTTTGATCCCGTAGCACTTGGATTACACGAAGCATTAAATTCTGTTTTTACGTCGAATAAAACAGTATCTTTTGTATATCCTTTTTGAAAAGCTAAAGCATAAACTATTGGCTTGAAAGAAGACCCCGGCTGTCTTTCCGCTGTTACTACATTGAAATTTCCGTCTATGCTTTTGTCAAAATAATCTCTGGATCCAACCATTGCCAGTATTTGTCCTGTTTTCGGATCTATAACTACAGCCGCTGCATTTTTACCACCCCACTCAGCTTCATTTAATTTTGCTTTTTCCATAACAATTCGCTCTGCCTTTTTCTGGAGCTCATAGTCTATTGTTGTTGTAACTTCAAGTCCTCCAGCCTCTAGCGCATCAACACCATATTTCTTCTCTAGATATTCTTTGATAAAAAATACAAAATGAGGAGCTGCTATGTTTGTAGGTTTCTCTGGTAGAAAGGTTACAACTTCACTCTTTGCTTTGTTGTATTCTTCTTCTGTTATAAAAGAGACATCTAACATTCTCTTTAATACTAAATTTTTTCTCTCATCAAGCTTGTCTTTGTTTTTACGATAAGGGGAGTAGTAGGTTGGTCCATTTGGTATAGCAGCTAGATATGCAGATTCGGCCATTGTTAAATTAGCTGGTTCCTTACCAAAAAAAGCTCTTGATGCTTCCTCTATACCATAAATACTTCCCCCGTAAGGAGCCTCGTTTAAATAAAGGGCGAGTATTTCATCTTTACTCATTATCTTTTCTATCTTAACTGAAAGTATCCACTCTTTTATTTTTCGGGAGATTGATCTATTTGAGGTAAGAAGCGTGTTTTTAACCAATTGTTGTGTTATGGTTGATCCTCCTTGGATTTTTCTTCCTGTTAATTTTGCCCAAACAGTAGCTCTTATTATAGAAGTGATTCTGATACCTTTGTGATTATAAAATTCGGAGTCTTCTATCGCCACTGTCGCGTTCTTTATATTTACTCCCATTTCTTCATAGGGGATAACAGTTCTCTTTATGTCTTGGTGGACATCATACAATACTATTTTACCCGTCCTGTCATATATTTTAGTTGAGCTTTGTATTTTTCTGTCGGTAAAAGATTTAAAGTCAGGTATTTGAAGAGTACTAACCCAAGCTATTAAAAGGCCAAACATTATTAATCCAACAGCTACTATAACCATAAGCCAGTTCTTTAATAATTTTTTTTCTATTTTTAGTTTTTTTAATTTTCTCATATACATAGTATAATACCATACTATGTTTTATAAAAAATGCAAATTATGGTAAAGTGTGTATATGAAAAAGGAAATAGAAACAAATATAGATAAGGTTACCGAACTCATGACCAGAGGGGTTGAAGAAATTTTTATAGAAAAAGATTTAAAAGAAAAGCTTCTTTCTGGCAAACAATTAAGAATAAAATTAGGTATTGATCCAACTAGTCCATATATACACTTAGGAAGGGCTGTAACTCTTCGTAAATTAAAGGCTTTCCAAGACTTGGGACATCAAATCGTTTTGATTATTGGAGACTATACTGCAAAAATAGGAGATCCTTCAGATAAATTAGAAAAGAGGCCCATGTTGGATGATAAAACAATAAAAACCAACTTAAAAAAATATTTAGAACAGATTTCCTTAATTCTTGATATGAAGAAAGTAGAGGTTAGATATAACTCGCAATGGCTAAAGAAAATGAATTTTTTTGAAATAGGGAAACTCATGGAATGTTTTACTGTTCAACAGATGTCAAAAAGAAGAAATTTTAAAGAAAGGCTCGATGCTGGAGTAGACGTTTTTATGGTTGAGTTTATGTATCCAGCACTTCAGGGTTACGATAGTGTAGAAGTAAAAGCCGACGTGGAGATAGGGGGTTTTGATCAATTATTCAACTTGAAAGCAGGACGAATTGTTCAAAGAAGATATGGTCAAAAAGAACAAGACATAATGACACTTTCAATGCTTGATGGAACAGATGGGAGAAAGATGTCTTCTTCTTGGGGTAATATAATTTCTGTTATTGATACACCAGAAGAAATGTTTGGCAAAATTATGTCCCTGAAGGACGAACTAATAATCAAGTATTTTTTACTTGCTACAGAAATAAACAAAAAAGAAATAGAAGAAATTTCTGATAAATTAGGAAAAGGAGAAAATCCAATGATTTATAAAAAAAAGTTAGGCATAGAGATTGTTACTTTGTATCACAATAAAAAGAAAGCAGAACAAGTAAAAATAAACTGGGAAAACACTTTCTCTAAAAAAGAAATTCCAGAGGGGGTACAAGAGATCACCGTAGATAAAGATTCACTCCTAATTAATATTTTGACTGAGAATAAAATAATTTCCTCTAAAAATGATTTTCGTAGGTTGGTAGATGAAGGTGCAATAACAAATATGGATATAGATGAGAAGGTGACTACTCATAGTGAAAAAGTAACGCCAGGTGTATATAGAATAGGGAAGAAAAGGTTCTGTAAGATAATATTAGAATAATAAAACTCCCACATGTCTGACATGTGGGAGTTTTATTATTTTTTAGTATTCTGAACCATCTAAGCCAGCAAATCCTTCTGGCATACCATCCTCCTCGTCTATTTCATCGTCTAATCCAAAATCATCGGAGTCTTCTATTATAGGGTCATCGGAAAGTAGTGCATCGTCTAGATCATCAACCTCATCAATTTCTTCTATGTTTTTTATATCTAATTCTTCTTCGTCGTTGAAACTCATATATTTAAGTTAAAAATGTAAATAAATATTTATAATAATTATTTGTAGCAAAATACTATTTTCTTTGCAATACCCACATAACTGTGGATAACTTAATTTTAATTATTTTACAAAAACATTTATTTTGAAAGGTTTTTTTCACAAGCTAGGCAGGTTATGCCAATAGCGATAGCATCCAACTCATCATCTGACTTTATGTCTTTTTTAATTTCTATAAGTTTGGGTACCATACTCATAACCATTTCTTTACTCGCCTTACCGTACCCCGTAACAGCTACTTTTATTTGAGGGGGAGTGTATTCAAAAATAGGGAGGTTGTTCCTAGTTCCACAGTAAATTATAACCCCTCGAGCCTCAGCCACCCCCATTACTGTTTTTTGGTTTGTTGAGAAATAGAGCTTCTCTATAGAGAGAGCGTTTGGTTTATATTCTTTAATAATTGTTTCAACTTCTACCCCGATGTTTTTAAGTCTTTCATTTAAAGATATTTTGGGAGATGTCTTGAAGCAATTTGAATAAACCAAAGTCTCTTTTTCACCTTTGTTCTTTTCTATTATGGCAATTCCAACTCTTTCAAAGCCAGGATCAATTGATAGTATTCTCATATTATTTCTCTATAAAATCAAAACCCAAGTGATCATAGCCTTTTCTTGTTACAGTCCTACCTCGACTTCCTCTTTCTAAGAGTCCAAGTTGTATTAAATATGGTTCGATAACTTCTTCTATCGTGGCTTCTTCCTCGCTAGTGGCCGCAGATATTGTCTTAAGTCCGACAGGTCCACCGTTGAATTTACTTATTATTATTTCCAAAACCCTTCTGTCGGATGCAGATAATCCAAGCTCATCTATTTCAAGGAGTGCCAATGCTCTATTTACAGATTCTTTTGTGAGAGGAATCTTGTGAACTTGGGCATAATCACGACAACGTTTGAGGAAGTAGTTTGCAGTTCTTGGTGTGAATCTCGCTCTTTTTGAAATTTCATCTAGAGCCTCGTCGTCTAACTCTACCCCAAGTATTTTTGCAGATCTATCTAGTATTTTTTTAATTTCATCATGAGAATAAAATTCAAGACGGAAAACTCCACCAGAGAATCTAGACCTGAGAGGGGATGAGAGTAATGCTATGCGAGTAGTAGCTGCGATAAGGGTGAACGGTGGAAGTTCAAGTTGAATTGTGCGAGCTGAAGGACCCTTACCAATAATAATATCTAGCACACCAGATTCCATGGCCGGATAGAGTATCTCTTCTACCATTTTATTTAGTCTGTGGATCTCATCTATAAAGACAATATCTCCTGGAGATAGGTTCGTTAGTATAGAAGCAAGATCCCCAACCTTTTCGATGGCAGGACCAGATGTTATTTTGATTTGTCTTCGTGTTTCTTTGGCTATAAGGTGGGCTAAAGTAGTCTTCCCAAGGCCTGGTGGCCCATAGAAAAGTATGTGTTCTGCTGGGTGAGAACGCTCTTCAGCCGCTGTTAAGAGTATTCGAAGGTTCTCTTTTATGTTTTCCTGGCCAATATACTCACCCCAAAGATTTGGCCTCAAGGTCTGGTCTAAAAAGTTCTCATCTTTACTTTGTGTTTTTGTGCTTGACATTTTTTTATTGATATGCTATACTCCTAGAGTATTAAGTTCTGTTCAAATTATAGCATTTTTAGAGAGAAGATATAAATCTCTAAGTAATCAGCCTCGTGCTCTATATATGTGCGTAGGACGTTCTGGTGTGTTTACATTCCTGGGGCTATCCTGTAATCATATATTACTTTTTAAGCGCAAGTTTTTAAAGGATTGTTTAGAGATTTATGTTTTCTCAAAATAAAACCACCCATATGGGTGGTTTTATTTTATTAATTTTCGTAGAAATCTACAACACCTCCAACTTCTTCATAGGAAGTTATTCCTCTTAGTATTTTTATTAAACCATCTTCTTTGATATTTAGAAATCCTTGATCATCAGCAACTTCTTTTATGTCTCGTTCACTTGGATTTTGTAAAATAGTTTTCTCTATTTGTTTGTCGTTGTGTATCGCTTCAAATATCCCAATCTGACCATGATACCCTGTGTTGTTACAATCTGGGCATCCGACTGGTTCATATATTCGAATACCATCACTTATGTTTATGCCGTATTTTATAAAATCTTTATTATGAGATTTTGCTTCGTCAATTATTTTATTGATTATTTTTATTTGTTCTTCTGTTGGTTCTTTTTGTTTTTTACATTTCACACAAAGTCTACGCACTAAACGTTGAGCGATAGACAAAGACAATGCAGAAACTAAAATACTTGGATTAACATCGAGGTCTATAAGACGAGGTATAACCCCTGCGGCGTTGTTCGTATGAAGGGTAGAGAACACTAAGTGCCCAGTTAGAGCAGACTCGACCGCCACCTTTGCGGTCTCACTGTCTCTTATCTCTCCCACCATTACAACATCGGGGTCTTGTCTTAGAGCAGAACGAAGTCCTTCTAGGAATGTATAGCCCTTCTCGTCGTCTGTCTGGGTCTGACTTATTCCCGGTAGGTGGTACTCGATAGGATCTTCTATTGTTATTATTTTTATTTCAGTAGAATAAATTTTTTGTAAGAATGAGTAAAGAGTTGTGGTCTTACCAGAGCCAGTTGGTCCTGTGAGTAGGATCATTCCATTTGGTTTCTTTATTTCACGCATAAATAAGTCATATAATTCAGGCTCTATTCCCATATCTTCTAGTTTCACCCTTATTGATTTGGGATTTAGAATACGCATAACTATTGATTCACCATAAGCTCCAGGCATTATAGAAACACGAAGACTTATCTCGTCCTTATCTAGGAAAATACTAAATCTTCCATCTTGAGCAATAGCAGAAGATGTTATCTTTAATCCAGAAAGTAATTTGATTCTAGAATTTATTAGTTTGTGTGATATGTGGGGGATCTCGATAACTTCTTGGAGTACTCCATCTAGTCTAAATCTTAGTCGGACAGCTTGCTCTTCTGGTTCGAAGTGAAGATCAGATGCATTGATAGCGATAGCTCCAGCGAGGGCAACTTCTAGTATATGGGAGGTTGTGTGAGTATTGTCTTTCTCTATTTCTAATATTGCATTTTTAATATCATCAATATTTTTAATTCCAAGCATTGTCCTTTTCAACGCTTCGCCGGAAACAGAGATACTACCAGGGGTCGACTCTGACGCATAGGATAACTCTCTGTATCTTTCCCAGACTTTTTGAAGACTAGCGAGAGATGCCATGTAGAAACGAGCAACATAACCCTTCTCTAAGAAGTAGTTTGTAAGCTCATCAAGTTTTTCTTTCTGAGGAGAACGAATAGCAATATATAAATCCTTACCAATCATCTTAAACGGAGCAATTTCTTTTAAGACAGCTTCTTTCTCTGGAATAGTACGTATCGCTTCGTTACTAATAGGAAGGTCAGATAAATTAATAGAGGGGATTCCATATTTTTCTTCAGATATTATTTGTATAAGCTCTTCCTCTTCTTTTTTTTTCAGATCATCGAGCTCTTTTTCTTCTTTGTCCTCGTCAAAATGTATTGTCATATAGGCATATTATAGCGCACAAAAGTGCGGTGACATACTTGACAAACAAACCTCAATATGCTATCATTTACTTGAATGAGATTATTCTAGTTTTACTTCAAATGGCACACAAATTTGGGTGGTATTTGAAGTAAAACTAAAAAATCTTGAGATATGAAAAAAAGTTTTTTAAAAATCGCGTTTCTGCTTGTAGCTCTCATGAGTTCGCAGATGTTGTTGGCTCAAGTTGAGCCGATTCTCCCTTTATTGGATAATGGATATTATCCAGTTGAAAAAGTTAAGGAATTAGCTTTTGGTGATTCTAAGAAGTCGATTGAATTTAGAGCTAATCTAATTCTTTTGGTTCAAGAGAAAATAGATGAAGCTGGTATTGTTTTAGATCAGAGGTTGGGTAATAAAAGTCTCACCTGGATTTTTAAGAACATAGAGATTCAAGAAACTAAGCTTAATGCTGGTGAGTGGTCTAATTCTGGATGGAACACAGAAACAGAGAAAATTAAACTCTCTGTAAGTAAAACATCTTATGAAGGACCCTGTGGAATTTTTTCTTTTCAAAATATTGCTTTTGCAATATGGAAAGGCAACTGTGCTAATTTAACAGATGCCCCACTGGTAAGAGTTAATCTCTTTCAAGAAAAGCAAGAAGATCCTACTGTTCAACAGGTGGCTCCAAATTTGCCTCCTCAGCAACAGTTTCAACAACAACCACAGATTCAGTACATCGAAGTACCGGTTCCCGTGGAAGTTCCTGTTTATATACAGCAAGAACAGTGCTATGAGGAACCGTATTACAGACCATCTACTTACGTACAGAGAACAGTTCGTTCAAGGTATGGAAATAATTATGGTTATGGGTACGATAATGGTTATAGTAGTGGTTATGGATATGGTTCACCGGTTAATTTAAGTCTCGGTCTTGCTATAAATAGCAGTAGAAGCAATTCTTCTAGCTACAGTAGTAATACTAATACAAACCAGAACTATAATACAAATAACAACACTAATAATAATCAGAGCTACAATCGCTCTAATTATAGAAGACCCCAAAGGAGTAACAGTTCTACTGGACAAGGTTCTATGAGTAGTGGGGCTGGTGATTACTCTTATGGTGGTAGTGGAGGTGAAGGCGGTGGACGTCCTTCGTCTAGTTATACACCTGGTGTTGGTGGTGGAAGTTATGGACGTGCCACAGCAGTTCGCTCTACCGTAGGTGGAGGAAACAGAAGTGGCGGTACGGCGGTTCGATCCACCGTAGGTCGCGGAAATTAAAAAATTTGTTCTTTAAATTCAGTTAGGGATGTGTATATCAATGATAAAAGCATCCCTTACTTTTTTAAGTCTTTAATTATAAAAATTGAAGGTTTAAAATTGTATAATAAAAATTAGTAAATTAATAAAGTAAAGTCGGTTTAATAATATCATCGTAAAGATGTTCTCCCACAGGGAGGTAAATAATATGAAAAAAAATATGAAAAAAATAATAGTCGGAATCTTCGCTTTCGTTTTCCTGTTCACAGGAGCGCAAAGTGTTTTTGCTGCTGCTCCTTTCAATGGACAGCAAGGGGACTGTAATCCATCTCTCGGTATTGGTGTTTACCCAAATGATATTCCTAGAGACAGTAATGGATGTTGGACAGCTACTTCTATAAACGCAGATGCAGGAGATACTATCAATGTCGCTATGTATTATCATAATAATACAAACAGTACTCTTACGAATGTAAAGGGTTCTATAACCAAGTCATCTTCTGGTCCATCAAATACTTATACCTTCACAGGTAAAATGTATTCAGATCAGGGAAGTCAAACTATAGGGACGGTAACACTCCGACTTTCTAGTTCACAAACATTAACTTATAGTTCTACTCACTGGATGAAAGATGCAGATGCTGTATTAAGTGATCAGGATACTTCGGTTTTCCATAACGACGGAGGTCAGATATCCATAGGTAGTGTTCCTACTGGTTGGGATAATTACGGAGAATTACTAGCTGTGTTCAAGGTTGGCAACACTGTTGTTCCAGAACTTTGTAAAGATACTGATGCTATTAATTACAACGGTTCACTTCCTTGCCGATATGAAGAACGTCTATGTAAGGATACCAGTGCTATGAACTACAATGGTTCACTTCCTTGCCGATATGAAGAACGTCTATGTAAGGATACCAGTGCTATGAACTACAATGGTTCACTTCCTTGCAGATACCCACCACAACTATGTAAAGATATTTCTGCTGTAAATTATAATGGTTCACTTCCTTGCCGATATGAAGAACGTCTATGTAAAGATATAGGAGCTTTGAACTACAATGGTTCACTTCCTTGCCGATACGAACAATTATGTAAAGACACTGAAGCTACTAACTACAACGGCTCACTTCCTTGCAGGTATCCATCTCAATTATGTAAGGACACTTCCGCAAGTAATTACAACAGAGCCCTCCCTTGTACTTATTATGAGAAAAGAATTTGTTCTATTTCAAGTTTCACTGCAAGCGACACAAGTATAGAAGAAGGTGACTCTGTTACATTAAAGTGGAATACAGAAGATTGTGATGATGTAAGTATTTCAGATTTAGGTGATGTTTCTCTGGATGGCAGTGAAAAGGTTTATCCAGATGAAGACATTTCTTATGTTTTAACAGCATACGATAATGATGGTAGTAGAAAAACAAAAACACTAAGAATTTATGTTGATGAGAGTGACGATGACGATAATAATGACTCTGAATGTTCTATTACAAGTTTCACTGCAAGCGATACTTCTATAGACAAGGGTGATAGTGTTACATTCAAATGGAAAACAGATGAATGTTATGACGTAAGTCTAACAAACGTTGGTAATGTAAACGAAGATGATAGTGAGAAGGTGTATCCTTCTACTACAAAGAGTTATGTACTCACAGCTTATGGTGAAGATAATGGTAAACAAACAAAGTCTATAAGAATAAATGTAGATGATTATGACTATGAAGATATAGACCCTGTTGTTATTTACAATACTAGTGTTGTGACTACAATTGCTACAAATGTTTCCCAAACAGGAGCAACATTAAACGGTCTCGTTACTACAAATTCAAAAGGTAATACAAGTACTTACTTTGAATACGGAACAACTACAAGTCTAGGCAAGAGAACTTCTTCAAAGTTAGTATCAGGAACTTCAAACTTCAGTGATTATATATCAGGACTTTCTTCAAATACAGTTTATTACTTCAGAGCTATTTCTGAAAATTCAAACGGAACATCAAGAGGTGCTATTGCCATCTTCCAGACACCTGGGGTGATAACAAACACAAACACAATACAGACAAAGTATGTTTATGTTGGGGGAGGAACTACTGTTACTGGTTCTGCTTCACCTATAATGCTCGAAATAGAGAATAGGTATGAAAGTATAGGAGTTAGAGACAGTATTGACTATACCATTACTTATAAAAATATAAGTAAATCAATCTTAACTGACTCAGTTCTACAGGTTGTAGTCCCTAAGGGAATAACTATAGTAAACGCATCAGAAGGAACATACTCCAACGATACACACACACTTTCTGTTGAGTTAGACGATCTAATTCCAGGAGAAGATGGTGTTGTATACATGGAAGGTTACGTGAACTCAATTCCTAGAGATCAAGCAAAGATAGTTTCTACAGCAATTCTTGTTTATACAAATACTAACGATGCACAAGAGAATGCAATTGCTTATGTTCTAAACGTACCAAAAGACTTAAATGGAAACTTGTTAGGAGCATCGGCGTTCTGGAGTGGGTTTGGCGGATTCGGACTTATAGGATGGTTGCTACTAATTATATTGATTCTATTGATAATAATTATAGCCCGCTCTTATACAAGAAGGAGAGAAATGAAAGTTGACAATAGTTAATTTATTATTAAATTCTAATAACATACCCGCCAAATTATTTGGTGGGTATGTTATTATATGGTTATGAAAAAGATAGTTAAAAAAGAAGATTTAAAGAATCTGTCAAAAGAAATAATAGAAATAGTAAAAAGCCAAGAGAGAGAAGGCGCGGTTATTCTGGCTTTGTCTGGAGACTTGGGTTCAGGGAAGACTACTTTTACCCAAGAGATTGCTAAACATTTTAAAATCAAAAAAGAAATAATTTCTCCAACTTTTGTAATAATGAAAAGTTATGAAGTGGATGATGATAAGTTTAAAAATCTAATACACATAGATGCATACAGATTGGAAAAAGGTGAAGACCTAAAAGTTCTTGGTTGGCAAGAATTAATTCACAACAAAGAAAATATAATAATTCTAGAATGGCCAGAGATGGTAGAAAGCCATCTGCCAAAAGATAGTTTTGTTATTAAAATTAGTCACAGAGATGAAGAAACTAGAATTTTTGAAACAGAGTAAGTAAGACCTTACTCTGTTTTCTTTTTAGAGTTTAATTAGTAAAAATGATATAATTTTAATATGGCAAAGAAAACCATAGAAACAAAAACAAAGAAGAAGCTTGTTCTTCTCGATACTCATGCGATTATACACAGGGCTTACCATGCACTGCCTGAGTTTATGAATAGTAAAGGCGAGCCAACTGGGGCCATATATGGGCTTGCTACGATGCTTTTCAAGATTGTTACAGATTTGAAACCAGATTATATCATAGCCTGCTATGACTTGCCGAAGAAGACTTTTCGTCACGAAGCCTATGCTGATTATAAGGCAGGAAGAGCCAAATCAGACGATGCTCTTGTTCTTCAGCTAATAAAATCTCGAGAATTTTTTAAAGCACTTTCCATACCTATGTATGAATGTGAAGGTTTTGAGGCTGACGATTTATTAGGAACAATAGCAGAAGAAACCAAAAATATACCTAATTTAAATGTTGTCATAGCTTCTGGTGATATGGACACCCTTCAGTTAGTAGATAACGACAGGGTAACCGTCTATACTCTTAAGAAGGGTATAAATGATACTATCTTGTATAATGAGAAAGCTGTCTTTGATAGATTCGGATTCTCTCCAGAATATTTACCTGATTATAAAGGACTAAGAGGTGATCCGTCTGATAACATAATAGGAGTGAAAGGAATAGGCGAGAAAACTGCCACGACCCTCATTTCAAAATATAAAACAATAGAGAATTTATATAAAGCCATAAAGAAAGAGAGTGGAGATGTGAAAGCTCTAGGCATAACAGAAAGAGTTTTTGGTATATTAAAAGATGGTGAGGACGAGGCTCACTTTTCTAAGACATTGGCTACAATAAGAAAAGACGCCCCGATAAATTTTATCATTTCCCAGCAGGAGTGGAAGGAACAAGTAGACAAAGATGAAGTCGCAAAATTCTTCCGAGATATAGAGTTTAAAAGTTTACAGAATAGATTTTTGAATTTATTTGAAGAGAGTGCCTCTTCTAATCCAAGAAATATTGAAAGTATAAAAGAAGAAGACATAGACACTTCTAAATTAAAAGAAGCTCAGATTGCTTTGTGGCTTTTGAATTCAGAAAAAACAAATCCTAGTCTAGAAGATGTTGCAAACTACAAAGATTGCATGTCTTTTAGTAAAGCTTACGACTTGCTTATGTCTGATATTAAGAAAGAAAATCTATCATATGTTTATGAGAATATAGAAAAGCCAATTATAGGGATAATAGACAGGATGGAGAAGAACGGGATTTTAGTAGATGTAGATTATTTGAAGAGTCTCTCTCTCCAGTATCATAAAGAATTAGAAATTTTAGAAAAAAGTATATGGAGTTTGTCTGGTCAAGAGTTCAATATAAATTCACCAAAACAGCTCAGTGAAGTTTTGTTTGATAAGTTGAATCTTTCTGTGAAAGGGATGAAGAAAAGTGCAGGCGGTGCTATCTCTACTCGTGAGAGTGAATTGGAAAAGTTAAAAGAAGGGAATCCTATAATTGAAAAGATTTTGGAATATCGTGAATTACAGAAATTACTCTCTACTTATATAGACACGATACCCGCTAGTATAGGTGAGGATGGGCGACTTCATGCGAATTTTATACAGACAGGAACAACTACAGGAAGATTTGCTTCCAGTAATCCAAATTTACAGAACATTCCTACTAAAACAGAAAAAGGCAAAAACATAAGAAATGCATTTATAGCACCGAAGGGTTTTGTGTTGGCGTCTTTTGACTACTCTCAGATAGAGCTTCGAATCGCTGCTCTCATGTCTCAGGACAGTTTCTTCATAAAAGCATTTAAAGACGGAAGGGATATTCATAGTGCTGTTGCTATGAAAGTTTTTGGAGTTAAGGAAGAGGATGTAACTCATGACATGAGAAGAAGAGCAAAGGTTATAAATTTTGGTATTCTGTATGGTATGGGAGTAACAGCACTCAAGGAAAACTTAGGAACAGATAGAAAAGAAGCTCAAGAATTTCATGATAATTATTTTAAACAATTTCCAACGATTGGTGCTTATCTAGATAGTATTAAAGAGTTTGCAAAAGAGAATGGTTATACAGAGACATTGTTTGGTCGCAAGCGATACTTTCCAGCGATTAAATCACCACTACCATTCATGAGGGCTATGGCGGAGAGGATGGCTACCAATGCTCCTATTCAGGGTACGGCTACTGCTGATATTATAAAAATAGGAATGAAAAGAGTGAATGATGATTTAGAAAAAGCAGGAATTTTAAAGGATGTGAGATTGTCCCTTCAAGTCCACGATGAGCTTATATTTGAAATAAAAGAAGATAAAGTAAAACAAGCTTCCGTTATAATAGAAAATGCCATGAAGGATGTTATTCCAGATGAGTTCCTTGTTGGTAAAGATAGTGTTCCCTTGGAGGTTTCTCACTGCTCGGGTCGAACTTGGGGTGATTTGAAATAGTAGCCTAATTCTCCATCTGGTGATAGGATATATGTATATGGATAATAATAAGAACAAAGAAGTCGTTTACAGATCAGGAATGATTCATAGTGTTATTTCTAATTCATATATTACATTTTTACTCGCTATTGTTTTGGGTGCTATTTTTGATTCGTTTATTACATTTAAGGTATTTAATAATTATCTATTTCAATACCTTGGTTTTGCTTTAATTTTTTTAGGACCAGCCCTTATTTATTGGGCCCAGAAATCTTCTGCTCTTGCAAAGATGAATGTAACACAGAAAGGACTACCTATTAGTTTTGAACATGGTCCTTATTGTTACACAAGGAATCCCTCCTATCTAGGTGTTTTTATTATGATTATTGGATTGGGTATAATACTTAATTCTATTTTTTCCGTTATCTTTGCCGTTATTGCCTACTTTATTGTAAGATTTATTTTTATTAAAAAAGAAGAGAAATTATTGGGGCTCAAATACGGACAAGTTTATGAGGAATATAAACTCAAAGTTAAAAATCGTTTATGATTTATCTTTTTGTAGGGAATGACAATAAGAGTAAGAACTTGAAATTGAAAACACTTACGAAAGGTCGTGAGGTTATTTCTTTGTCACTTAAAGACTTAGTAAAAACGACGGTGCTTGATTATGCGAGTATGGAGAGTTTGTTTGGAGAGGTTCCTTTTGTTGTTGTTGATAATTTAATAACAGAGAGTGATCTAACTTTCTCAAAAGAAGAGTTAGAAACTCTTGGAAAATCTCGAGCTTCTTTTTTCTTATTCGAAGATAAATTACTAGCAGCTGATATAAAGAAATACAGTAAATATGCTACTATCGAAAATTTTGATAAAAAAATAGACAAGGCCCCCATGGTAAATACTTTTGCGATAGCAGACGCTTTCTCTCTGAGAGATAAGATGGGGGCATGGGTATCTTATAATGAAGCCATAGAGAAGGGTATAACAGGAGAAGCAATCGCAGGAATACTTTTCTGGAAGATTAAAATGATGATAATAAATGGATCAAAGGTTTTCACTCCAAGTGAATTAAAGAGTCAATCAAGTAGGATAGTCTCTCTGTATCATAAGGCTCATAACGGTGAAGGGGATCTAGCTGTCGGTATCGAGCAATTCATCCTCTCGTCTCTAAGTAAATAGAGGAGATGGATTGTGTGTTTTACTTAAAACATATACGATGTATAATATAAAGTATGGAAACTATTTTAAAGTCGGAAATATTTTTCTTTATTACTTCTGTTTCGGTAATTATTATTACCATCATATTTACAATAGCCGGGTATTATCTAATAAGGATAATGAAAAATTTATCTAACATATCAGATACCTTGAAGAAGGCTGTAGATAATGCGGAAAGTAATATAGAAGAAATAGGGGAGAGAGTAAAAGAAAGTCGAATATTTAATTTCATTTTTGGTAAAAAGAAAAAGCCAAAAGCGAAATAATTTTAATTATTAATTAACTATTTAATTTATGGAAAAGAAAAAAGTAAACAAAAAGGGTTTGAGTGCTGGTGCTGTTGTGGGGATAGGGGCAGGGGTCGCTGCTTTATCTGCAGCGTCTTACATACTCTTTGGACCTAAGGGAAAGAAGAACCGCAAGGTGATAAAAGGGTGGGCTGTAAAAATGAAAGGAGAAGTAATTGAGAAGTTAGAAGATGCAAAGGAAATAACAGAACCCGTCTATCACAATATAGTAGACACAGTAAAAGAGAAGTATGCAAAAGTTAAGAACATAGACCAGAAGGATATAGATGAAGTCGCTCTTGAAATAAAGAAGCACTGGAAGTCTCTGGTTAAAGATTCCAAACCAAAGAAGAAATCTAAAGCTAAAACAAAGAAATAATTTAAAAACTCCAGAAGCCTTGCTTCTGGAGTTTTTATTTTTTTTAAAAATTAGACAAAAAGAAAAGGCCTAGGAGTTAATTCTCGAAAATTTCAAGAAGTAGCTCCTAGGCCCTTTGGTCCTTTCTGCTAACGTTATAAAGAACTTAAGATGATATTTTAATATAAATGAATATCTATCTTATATAATGTACGAATTATTTATATAAAGTTTTCCCGTAATTTACTAATCCCTTATAAGTTAGGGTGAACATTAGGAAAACTGTTTTCAATGACTTGTGTCTATTATAACACAAAATTACATCACAAGTGCATAAGGCTGTGGATAACTTTTATAAGTCAAATGATCCTTTGTTTGCAAGGGTTGTTTCGTATTAATTTTTTAAAAATATTATACCAAAGTAGTATTATGTTATTTAGATATTTTTAAAAATAATTGATTTTATTACTTTAATATGGTATTTTATTAGGGTTACTAAATATCCGCTCGTAGCTCAGTCGGTAGAGCAGCTCCCTTTTAAGGAGATGGTCGTAGGTTCGATTCCTACCGAGCGGACAAATGTTTTTGTTTAAAAATTGATATATTTTCTCTATGAAAGATAAAATTCTCATCCTTCCAAATATTCGCTCGGCGCTAAATGTCGGGGCTATTTTTAGGACGTGTGATGCTGTCGGTATAGATAAAATATATTTAACAGGTTACACTCCTAGACCAACAGATAAGTTTGGAAGAATTCAAAAGGATATAGAGAAGAGTGCTTTGGGTGCAGAGAAGTGGGTACCTTGGGAATATTTTGAAAATTTAAATATTTTAATAAATAAATTAAAAAAGAATGGATACCAGATAATAGCACTAGAGATAGATGAAAAGTCGGTAGACTATAGAAAAATAAAAATACAAGACAAGGTAGCAATAATAGTAGGGGAGGAGGTGAATGGAATAGATCAGAAGATATTGAAGAAATGTGATCTAATAGTAGAGATCCCCATGAAAGGAAAAAAGGAGTCACTCAATGTGTCTGTTGCCACTGGTGTCGCTCTGTTTAGAATGTTGCAGTAATAGTTAGGATCTAAATATTATCTTTCTCCTATATCGTAAGTCTCACCTGGATTTTCTGTATCGGTATAAGGAGTGATGAATGGCTTTGCAGGTTCTTCCTTCTTGGCACCTCCTGTCAGTACCCAGATTATGAACAAACCGATAATCACCATTAGTAATAGCATTCCTATCTCACCTTTGTTGTATTTTAATTTATTTTTATTCATTTTAATATAAATTTATTTATAATTTTTCTGGCAGGTATCACAGAAGTGTGCACCCCTACCATTTATAACTTTTCTTATTATAACACCTCTACAATTCTTTTTGTTACACCTCTCATCTTTTTTCTGGTATACATTATGATGGTTTTGGAATTCTCCTCTCTCGCCATTTATGTTTCTGTAGTCTGACATGGAGTCACCTTTAAAATCAATACCCTTATTCAAAACATCTTTCATTGATTTATATAATAATAAGAGTTTTGCGCCAGGTATTTTTATAGGGTGAGACTCAGGATGAATTCCAGCGAGCCAGAGCATCTCGTCCGAATAAATGTTCCCGACCCCTGCTACTACAGACTGATCCATAAGGACTGTTTTGATATTCTTATTTGGTTTCTTATAAAGTCTTTCTTTAAAATTCTCAAAAAGGAAACTTTCTTCCAGTGGCTCTGGACCAATATTTTTCAAATGTAAACTACTTTTTAAATCCCTTTCATTTATTAAAGTAACTTTTCCAAATTTACGAGAATCACAAAATACTAAATGTTTACCATTTGAAAATTCTATAACAAAGTGGATAAATCTGTTGTAAGGGTCTTTTAATGATTCACGCTCTTTTTCGTGAGGAGTCCATTTATTATCTTTTCTAATATATCTGTATTTACCATATATAAGATGGCCGGTCATCTTCAGGTGAATAAGAATTATTTTATTGTTTGAAAGACTTATTAAAATGTTTTTAGCTCTCCTTTCAGATTTTATTATTTTTTGATTAAGAATATCTTTTTTAAATTGAGTAAAGAATTTTTTACTTTTAATTGTATTTTCAAATTGCTTAATAGGGTTATCTTTTGCCAAGTCAGTCCAGACACCAAAAATAGTGAGACCTTTTATCGTCTTGTTTAATCCATTTACTGTAGTTGTAACTTCAGGAAGTTCAGGCATAGATTTTATGATGTAAATTAATTATTTACCACTGAGTACCTTGAGAGCCTGTTTGATTTTAGCATTTGTTCCTTCTAATTCTTGAGGAACTTGCTTTAAAGCATCACGAGCTTCATTCTGAGAATAGCCGAGAGATTTCAGAGCCTCTATCACATCACCTTCGTCGCGGAGTGAATCCGAGTTTTCTCCTTTGAACATCTTTAATTTGTCTCGTAGCTCGATAACTATTTTCTCGGCGGTCTTTCTGCCTATGCCAGAAACCTTATTCAAATAGCTTGTATCTCCTGTGGCTATGGCTTTGGCTAGAGTTTCTATCGGTGCTATGCCAAGTATAGAGAGGGCAGACTTCGGCCCGATACCAGAGACGTCGAGAAGCATTTCAAAGAATGATAATTCTTCGTTATTGGGGAATCCATAAAGGTCTAAGGAGTTTTTTCCCTGACGGCTATACGTCCAAAAGATTGCTTGATTGTTTAATTCACAAGTTAGAAGAGTATCATTTGTGACGAAAACTTTATACCCCACACCAGATACATCTATAACTACAAACCTCTCACCAATATGTATAATGTTTCCTTTTATTCTTGCTATCATCTATTCATAATACCAAATATTGCTCTTTTCGGCTATTTCTGGTATTGTAGATAAGTCTCAGTCAAATAATATTAGAAACTAATTATATAAATTATGCCAATTACAACATCAGCAAAAAAGGCTCTCCGCGGTTCTCTTGTGAAGAAAGCAAGAAATGATCGCAACAAGAAGATAGTCAAAGAATCTGTTAAGAGTATTGAAAAGCTTGTAAAAGAAAACAAAAAGCCTGAAGCAAAGAAGCTTCTTCCTGGAGCTTACAGTGCTATAGATAAGGCTTGCAAAAGAGGTGTGTTTAAGAAAAACAGTGCTTCTCGTAAGAAATCTCGTCTATCAAGAATTACAAAATAAATAAAATCCCTACTATTCTATAGTGGGGATTTTATTTTAATTAAGTATTTAGTATAATTAAAATATATGGATACAAATAAAAATTTAATATTCTTTTACGGAAGCGATTGTCCTCATTGTATTAAAATGGACAAGATCGTGAATCAGCTAAATGAAGAAGGTTTCAACATAAAGAAATTGGAAGTTTGGGATAATAAAGAAAATGATAATTTTATGATAAGTCTTGATAAGGGCGACGACGAGTGTGGGGGAGTACCTTTTTTCTACAATGAGAATAATAATAAAAGTTTGTGTGGAGAAGTCTCTTATAATAAAATGAAAGAATGGGCGGAAGGTAAATAAAAACCTCTAACATTTACACGTAAATGTTAGAGGTTTTTGTCTTTCTTATTTTACCTTTTTTGGCGTTTGAACGGCGCTCATTGCAAAAAAAATAAAAATAAAGATAAGAAAGAGTACAAATCCTTTCCTGGCAATATTAATAGGTAGAAATTGCACCCAGATCAAATTGAAAGCAGTTCCTATAGTTGAAAAGGCGAGAACTATTCCAATCGGTGTACCAATTTTTTGCCAGATTCTTTGAAAGAAATTTTTAAGATTTTCAATAAAGATATCAAAGTACCATTCTATTAAGAATGAAAGAAATAGAAGTATAATACCAGTGTTGCCTAGTATTACTTGAAGTCGACTCTTTCTAAAAGAGCGGAGTTCTAAAGGGTCTCTGTTCATTTTATTTTCTTTTGTAAAACTATACACTAAATTTGTTGTTTTGGCAAGAGGCCTCTTGTAATTATGCTTATAATAGTGTAAATTTACTTTGTAAGAGTTTAGTCTTACCATGGTCCCGTCGTTCAATGGATAGGACGCAACTTTGCGGAAGTTGCGATGCAGGTTCGATTCCTGCCGGGATCACATTATAAAAAGCCATGGTTACATGGCTTTTTATAATGTGATCCCGAGCAAGCAAACTACTTTGCTTGCGTGCAGGGATCGAACAGCGGAGTCATATTTTCTTACCAAAGAAAATAGACGAGCTGGTGCCCAGACAAAACTTTTTGACGAAAAAGTTTTAGTCGAGGGAGATAAATGTACTCATGTTCCTGTCTCTCTTCTTGGTCCTTCTTTTCTAAAACCCAATTTTTTCCATAAAAATCATCGATGGAGATTCTCGTAATTCTATGTTTGGTATAACTTTAGACAGGTTACTTCTCACTTCATCAATTATATTTTCTGGGAGGGGAAGTGTGTATACAGGTAACAGATATTTATTAACTTCAATTAAAAGTTTACTCCTTGAGCCTCTTTTAATAATATGGAATCCTTTTATTTTCTTCCACTCATATTTTTCTCTTCCCATAGAAAGACCCTCAGTCTCTATTTTGAAATGAAGTTCTTCTGGGGGTCTCATTGTGAACATAATAAGACAACATCCAGAAATAAAAACAAATACAGCAAATAAATAATTATGCATCCATATTGCAATACCACAAACAACGAGAGAGATGAGTCCAATGGTCCAGAACCAATCAGCATGACGTTCCTTATGATCATACTCTGGTGCAAACCATTCTACTGTATCAATTATAATTTCTTCCATGGCTTTAGTATAACACTTTAGTTTTTAGTTTGTAAGGATGCGACAGCATTGTAAACCGCTTCTTTTACTCCATTATCAAACATGCTAGGTATTATCCTCTCTACCGTTGGGTTTTCTATTACGTTTGCTAAAGAAATAGCTATTGTGGTAAATATTTTATTTTCAAATTGTGGAATTTGAAAATCTAACATCGCCTTAAATGCATTAGGAAAGACGAGTGAGTTATTAATCTGGTTTGGATAATCAGATCTACCAGTGGCAATCACAAAAGCCCCAGCCTCTTTTGCTTTTTCGGGAGTTATCTCTGGGTTTGGGTTTGCAAGAGCAAAAATAATTGGATTAGGTTTCATGCTTTTAACCATTTCTTCTGTCACTATGTTTGGTTTTGAAAGTCCAATGAACACATCCGCATTTATTAGTGCATCTTTTAATTCTCCTTCATTTGGATTTAAAATACTGGTAGATATGAGCTCAAGTTTTTCCTTGGTAAGGTCTGTGCGCCCTTTGTGAATAATTCCCTTGCTGTCGCAGAATATAGTATTTAAAATTCCATAAGTGTGAAGAAGCCTGGCTGTTGCCACTCCTGCAGCTCCTACTCCAGATAGGACAACTACTGCTTTAGTGTGATCTGTTCCTCGAACCTTAAAAGCATTTATAAGTGCTGCTAAAGAGACGGTAGCCGCGCCCCATTGATCATCGTGCATTACAGGGATATCAAGTTCCTTACGAAGTCTTTCTTCGATTTCAAAACATCTAGGCGCAGAGATGTCTTCTAGATTTATTCCTCCAAAAACTGGGGCAATCTGTTTTACGGCTTTTATTATCTCTTCGGTGTCTTTTGTGTCTAAGCAAATAGGGAAGGCGTCTACTCCTCCAAATGTTTTAAAAATAGCAGCCTTACCTTCCATAACAGGGATCGCAGCAAGAGGTCCTAAGTCTCCAAGTCCTAGTATTGCTGTTCCATCGGAGACTATTGCCACAGTGTTTCTTTTGATGGTATGAGTACGAGCTTTTGATGGATCTTTAGATATAAGTTCACAAACTCCTGCAACCCCAGGTGTATAAGCAAGTGAGAGTTCTTCTTTGTTAGTAAGAGGAACCTTACTAATAACTTCTAGTTTGCCATGAAATTTTTCATGCATCTCTATAGACTGTTCGTATGTTGTTTTCATTTTTTTTGTATTAAAATTATTAATAATTATTTTTTTGCTAATGGAATAGTAAAATAAAAAGTTGAACCTTTGTCTTTATGGGAATCAAACCAGATATCACCTCCGTGAGCTTTTATTATATTTTTAGAAATGAAGAGTCCTAATCCTGTTCCATCAGACTGGGATTTTATAGCATTATCAGCTCGGAAGAATTTAGAGAAGATGCTTTCTTGTTGTTCATCTGGAATTCCAATACCAAAATCAGTAAAAGAGATTTTTAGTTCGAAGTCTTCCACCTCAGTTTCTATTTCTATCATTCTCTCGATATTACTGTATCTTATTGCATTACTTAAGAGATTATTTATAACTAATGCTATTTTCCCGCTATCAATACTTACAAGGGGGCACTGTTCTCCTAGTTTATTAAATATTATTTTTATATCTTTAGATTTTGCTAGGACTTCAAGTTCTTTTATTTCTTTTTCAATAATATTCTCAATATTTTCTTTCTTAAGGTCGAGAAGTAGTTTGCCGTCTTCTATCTGATAGGTTCGAAGGATGTCACTGATAAGGGAAGACATGTACTCTACGTTTTCTAGAGCCTTACCCACTAGTTCTTTATGCTCCTCACTCATAGACCCGCTATTGTCTTTTTGTAACATACCCAGTACCCATTTTATGGAAGTAAGAGGTGCTCGTAATTGATGAACAGCCGTGCTTATATCCCCAACATCTTCTCTTTTTTCTGTTTGTATCATGCTGTAATTATAACAACAAACGGGGAGTAAAACAATTTAGGGGGGGGTGAGACCATGAGTACATTTTTCGCCTATTACATAGGCAGGTACTTTTCGCTATAGTTAACACCAGAGAACGAAAAGTCTTTCGAATCTCACACATGAGCAAAGCAGTTTGCTCATTCGCCCGCAAAAAGAAAAACCCTTTCGGGTTTTCTTTTTTTGCGGAGGCGGTGAGATTCGAACTCACGGACCACTTTCATAGTCCCTTGTTTTCAAGACAAGTGCCTTAAACCACTCAGCCACACCTCCGTTTACTACATTACATTATTTCTTTGTTTTTTTCAAGTCTTATTTAAAACAAAAATACAGACCAGGGAAGGTCTGTATTTTTGTTTTAGAGCTTTGTTTTGAATAGCTTGAGTATATCGCTTGGCTTTTTCTTTGCAACATAGAATAGATATATTATATCCAATATGGCAAAAGTGTTTAAAATAAAAATAATAAGAAACCATTTCTTGTGGCCTTCTCTGGAGGCTGTCCACAGAGCATATCCTTTCCATGGTAAAATCCAAACTATTGCTACTAAAATCATCCAAGGGTTTATTTGTATAAATTGTTCCATGTCTAAATAATACTAAAAATACGTCTTTAGAGCAATTATGGTAATATATATGTATGAAGTATTTAGGTATAGATTATGGAAGTAAGAGGGTGGGGGTGGCTATTTCAGATGATAGTGGTTCTATGGCTTTCCCTAAAACTATTTTGAAGAATGATTTATCTTTATTAGATACTATATTAAATATATGTGAAGAAGAGAAAATCACAGCAATTGTATTAGGTGAGTCTCATGACCTCTCTGGTAAGCCAAATAAAATAATGGGAAGCATAGAAGAGTTTAAACAGAATTTAGAGGGTGAGCTCGATATGCCGGTTTATTATCAGAAAGAATTTATGACTTCAGTATTTGCAAGAGGCAATGAAGGGAAGGGTGTAAATAATGCTAAGAAAATTAAACAAGAAGATAAGGGTAAGGTAGACGCATCCGCCGCCGCTCTAATACTTCAAAGATATTTAGATAAAATTAATAATAAATAAATTAAAATATATGGAATACATCACATACGAAGAATTTAAGAAAATGGATATAAGAATAGGGACCATCAGAGAAGTAGAACCGGTTCCAGAGACGGATAAGCTTTTGAAATGTCAGATAGATTTTGGTGAAGTAGAAGAGGTAAGGGAAGTAGACGAAGAAGGAAATGTAACTAATGTAAAAACAGAAAAGAAATTAAGACAAATTATTTCTGGAATTCACGAATACTATCCTGACCCGAGCGTGCTCATTGGCAAGCAGGTACTATATATAGTAAACCTTCTACCAAGAAAGATTAAAGGATTTGAAAGTAACGGTATGCTCATGGCTGTCGATGGATTAGACGGTCGCCCAGTTTTCCTTACACCCGAAGTTTCTGTTAATGCTGGAAGCAAGGTAAGATAATAATTATGTTTGAACCACTTATACTTATACAAGCAGTTGGAATTATTGGAATAATTTTTATTGTCTTTGCAGAGACCGGACTTTTCTTTGGGTTTTTCTTTCCTGGTGATTCACTTCTTTTCACTGCTGGAATTTTAGCCTCACAAGGTTTTTTGAATATCTATACTCTTATAATCGGATGCATTATCGCTGCTATATTAGGGGATAGTATAGGATATTGGAGTGGTAAGAAATATGGAAGGAGATTGTTTGATAGAGATGCAGGTTTTTTCTTTAAAAAGCAAAGGTTGTATGATGCAGAGAGTTTTTATGAGAAGCACGGCAGGTACACTATTATAATTGCACGCTTTGTTCCTATTATTCGTACTTTTGCTCCTATTGTTGCTGGTATAGGAAAAATGCATTATGGAACTTTTATTTCTTATAATATTTTCGGTGGAATTGTTTGGGTTGTTGGCCTGCTCTTATTAGGGTATTTCCTTGGGGGCTTAATACCTAATCCAGATTTATATATAATTCCAATAGCTCTAATTATAATAGTGATTTCTTTCTTGCCGATTATTTGGAAAATAATTCACTCAAAAACAAAAAATACTAAATAATTCTATATTAAATTTTTGTAAAAAAATCTACTACAAGGTATAATATTAGTGTATGAAATTATCTTACAATCGTTATTTCCCTACACCCTCTTTTCTCTCGATGAATTCGTGCGCAATTGATATATCAGATCAATCTATCAAATACGGTGAGCTAAAAGCCACGACCTATGGTTTAAAACTTGGAAGATTTGGGCAAATAAAAATTCCTAGTGGGGTAGTTGTTTCAGGTATTATTGAGAATGAAAAAGAATTGGTTTCCATTCTTACCGATTTAAGAAAAAGAGAAAATCTTAATTTTATTCGAGTATCCTTACCCGAAGAGCAAATGTATATATTCTCTTTGTCTATTCCAAGAACAGAAGGGTCTGATTTAAGAGAAATGATACTTTTGCAAATAGAGGAGCATGTACCTCTAATGGCTATTGATACAACTTTTGATTATAATATAGTGTCTGAAAACGACAACAAAATAATTGTAGAAGTTGTCGCAATCGCAACAGCAACAGCTGAAAGTTATCTATCTGTTTTCGAGAAGTCTGGACTAATCCCATTATCTTTTGAAATTGAAGCAGAGGCTATAGCTCGGGCTGTCGTTCCTCATGGTGAGAATAATCCGATAATGATTGTAGATTTTGGTAATTCGAGGACAGGGGTCTCTATCGTACACGAAGGAAGAGTTATCTCTACTACTACTATAGATATAGGTGGGGTCAATCTTACAAATATGGTAGCAAAGAATTTCTCATTATCTTTTGATAAGGCAGAAGAGATGAAGCGAGCTTATGGCTTGAGTGGATATTCTAATATTGATGATATTTTTCCAATTATATTAAATGGAATTTCTGTGTTGCGAGATGAATTAAGCAAACAGTACATGTATTGGAAAACTCATAATGATATAAACGCAGACAATGATCAAATTAAGCACATAATACTTTGTGGGGGAGACGCCAATCTTTCTGGTCTTTCAAATTATTTGGAGACAAGTATGAACATAAAAGTAGACAATGCAAATGCATGGGTAAATATTTCAGACATGGAACTCTCGGTCCCAAGTATGTCTTTCGAAGAATCTCTCGGCTATGTGACGGTGCTTGGCCTCGCCTTAGGTGATTTTATAGAAGATAACAATAATTTTATTAATGTTTTACCAGAGGATAAAAAAAGAAAAATAAATAAAAATTATTGGATAAGATTTACAAGTATGTTCCTATCTATACTGACAGTCGCTAGTGCTATTGCCACATTGCTACTTTTCCCCTCATATTTCTTTGCTAAAGAAAAAGAAAGAATAGCAGAACAAAGACTCGAAGCCTTTAATCTTGCCAACCCAGAGCTAAAAACAGATGATTTAGATAAGGCTATAAATGATATTAATTCAAAATTAGTTTTACTTTCAAATAAAACTTCTACAAATGTAGGGGAAAGTATAATGAATGATTTTATTTCTACCAAGCCAGAGGGGATTAGTTTCTCCCAGATTCTTTATAGTAAAAAGTCTGATGGAATGTCACTAATAGAGATACACGGGAACGCTATTAATAGAAATTCTTTACGTAATTTGAAGGGACAGTTAGAGAGTAACCCTAATTTTATATTTATAGATTTTCCCGCATCAAATTTTATAGAGAGTGCCGATATTTATTTTAAGGTTTCAGTTACTGTTAAATAATATGAATAATAAAAAATCTATTTTAATATTAATTATGACAACACTAACATTTATTTTGATGTTAGGAGTTCTTGTCTTCTTTATAAGAATAATTAGGAATAAGAATACCCATACGTCTGTTGTTATGTCTACTTTAGAAAGTAGAATGATAGAAAAGGAAAATTTTAGTATAATGGAAGAAAAAGTAAAAGAGACAGAAGTCACTCACAATAAAATCAATAATTATTTTATTAATAAAAATAAAGCAGATTTATTTGTAGATTATTTAGAAAATCTTGGTGCAAGTTCAAACACAAAGCTAACTGTTAAAAATGTAGAATCCTCTCTTTCAGACAAAAGCACTATAAATTTTAAAGTTTCAATTAGGGGCTCGTTTAATGCTGTAATGAAAACAATTTCTATTTTAGAAAATACTCCTTATAATCTTTTTATAAATAGTCTTTATCTAAATGAAGAGACGGTTCAAACAGAAGCAGATTCAAAAAACTCAAAAATTATTAATAATAAATTATGGGTTGCGGAGGTTTCATTTGGTATTTTAGTATTAGAATAATTATGGATAATTTAACTTTTAAAATTAAAGAGAGGTATAAAAAAGTTGGTAGTTTTTTTATTATAAAACCGCATTATCACTGGACTGTCTTATTGAGAGTATTTTCTTTTGTAACCATTGTTCTTATTATTTTTAGTCTTTATTTATTTTTTAGAATTAAAAATGAACAAGTTTATGAAATAACTTCAGTATCTCCAAATAAAAAGAGCGAATTAAAAGAAAAGCTTTTAAAAGAAGTCATAGAGTCTTTTGATAAGAAAACAGAGAAGACAAGGATATTGAAAGAGGGTACTAGTGCTTCAGGTTTAGAAATATAGATACCTTGATAATTCCTTGTAAATATAGTAATATCATTTTGTGCTTAAGGGTTTTGTTTTTAAGTAAGTTTTGTTTGCGCGATTATGCTGTTTTGGTAGATCTTTTACCTAAGTAGCAGTATATCGTTATTTTTAAGTAGATTTTGTTTGCGCGATTAGCTCAGTTGGTAGAGCAACCCGTTTACACCGGGAAGGTCGGGGGTTCGAGTCCCTCATCGCGCACTAGCGTCGATAGTAAAGCATAGTATGCTTTACGTGAGGGACGAGAAAACCTTGAGTATATCGCACGGAACGAAGTGAGTACGATACGAAAGGTGTACTGAATCTGTAAGATTCGAGACTCCCGAATCGCACTAAAATAATGCCATGCCCTTGTAGTTAAATGGATATAACTGCGGACTTCTAAGCCGTTATTCGAGGTTCGATTCCTCGCGAGGGCACAAAAGTGTGAGCCTAAAAAGAGTAAACTACTTTACTCTTTTTCACTTTTGTGAGACGGAGCGATAATTTTGTCAGTAGACAAAATCGCGAGTCAGGGTCGTGGAATTTTTCTTGTGCCGACAAGAAAAATATCCCTGACCAAAAAATAGTTTTATTTATGATACAATATTCTTATGACAATCAAAATCTTATATGAAGATAAAAATTTAATAGTTATAGACAAGCCGGCTGGTATCTCTGTACATGCTGATGGTAAGAATCTTAAAGAGAAGACTGTCGCCAGTTGGGTTCTAGAGAATTATCCAAAGCTTGAGAAGATAGGAGAGCCTATGGAAGTTGAATACAAAGGCGAAAGAGTGAAAATCCCTCGACCAGGTATTGTTCATAGGTTAGATAAGGAAACATCAGGTGTTCTAATAATTGCTAAAAATCAGAAGACCTTTCTAATACTCAAAGAACAATTTCAAGAACATAAGATTCAGAAAGTTTACCAAGCTTTTGTATATGGATACGTAGCAGACCCGAAAGCCTCACTTTTAACAGGGAAGAGAGGAATAGTGAACGTGCCTATTGGTCGCTCTCCGAAAGATATCCGCATGTGGACAGCAGGTAGAGGAGCCAAGGAGCCTCTGCGTGATGCAATTACAGAATACATAGTATTGAATAGATTTACAGATGTTTTAACAGATGAAGACCAGAAGAAGCAGGAGCATCAGTATTCTTATGTAGAACTTTATCCGAAGACTGGTAGAACTCATCAGATCAGAGTCCACATGAGATACATAAACCACCCGATAGTTTCAGATCCTTTATACAGTGGAGTTAAAGAAAAGTCTCTAGGTATGAAAAGATTATCATTACATGCAAAAAGCATTACATTTAGACTTTCAAACGGAGAAATGAAGACAGTTGAATCCCCACTACCTACTGATTTTAAGAAGGTGGTGAAGGAATTTATTAGATAAAAGCAATTCTTGCTTAAAATAGCTATATATGATATAGTATCCGCTATGGAAATAACGAAAAAACAATTTACACCAGTAGCCCAAGATGAGCGTAAAAAGCTTGTTTTTAAAGCCGGAGATACTGTTCGTGTGTGGAATAAAATTTTAGAAAAAGGAAAGATCCGTTTACAGGCTTTTGAAGGGTTAGTTCTCTGTAGAAAGCATGGAACAGAGACTGGTGCAACTTTTACAATTCGTAAAGTAGCTAGTGGTGTTGGAGTAGAAAGAATTTTTCCTCTATATTCACCAAATATCGACAAAATAGAAGTGCTTAGAAAGTCAAAAACAAGAAAGAGTAAATTATACTTCATAAGAACAAAAGCAGTTAAGGAAGTGAAGAAGAGACTAAAGAGTATAACTCTCTCAAGAGAAGTAAAAGAAGAATCAAAAGAAGACGTAAAAACAGAAGAATAGAAATTAAAATCACTCTGACTGATGTCAGGGTGATTTTAATTTAAATAAATTAGTAGACGCTATATACTTGAGGTGATATAATAGAGTTATGATAAAGAGGGGACCAAAACCAAAAAGAATCATAGATGAAAAGTGGACTTCAAATTTAGCTTATGCTGTTGGGTTAATTGCTACTGATGGTTGTTTGTCCAAAGACGGATTGCTTGTCGACTTAACTTCAAAGGACAGAGAGCAATTAGAGAATTTTTCTAAATGTGTTGGGGTGTATTTTAATATAGGAAATAAATGCAGTGGTAGTGGAAATAATCACTTAAGAATCCAATTTAAAAATAGATTTTTTTATGATTTTCTTTTGTCTATAGGGTTAACTCCTAAAAAATCTTTAACAATGGGTGAGTTACTAATACCTGATATTTTTTTCTTTGATTTTTTGAGAGGTTGTTTTGATGGAGATGGGTGTTTTTATTCTTATTGGGATCCAAGGTGGCGTTCAAGTCATATGTTTTATCTTGAATTTGTTTCTGCTAGTAAAAAATACATAGATTGGGTTAGGTTTAAATTAAATAAAGAAATTAATGTTTTGGGTCACATTGTTCAAGATGGTAATAAAACTACCTATCAATTAAAATATGCTAAAAAGGAAGCACTGGAAATAATTAAGAAAATGTACTATAATCCAGATGTTGTTTGTTTATCTAGAAAAAAGCTTAAAATAGAAAAAGCTTTAAAAATAGAAGAAAAACAGCAAAAGAAATATTTAAAATAAGATAAATGCACAGGTGGAGAAACGGTAGACTCGCTACCTTGAGGTGGTAGTGCTCGCAAGGGCGTGGAGGTTCAAATCCTCTCCTGTGCACAAATTAAAAATCACTAGTAAAACTAGCGATTTTTAATTTGTGCGCGGGAACGAGACAACTACTTGTCTCGTGTAGAGGAGTTGAAGACCTTGAGTATACATTTTGAAATTAATATTTCAAAATGTGCGAAAGGTGTACAGAATCTGTAAGATTCAAGAAGTGTACTCACAGTCCTCTCCCGCGCACAAATTAATTCATGCTATAGTATTAATATGGCTATATTTTTATTTATATTACAGTGGCTAATAGTTATCGTTCTATTAGTTGTACTCATCCTAATGTTTTTATGGATGGCGAATCTAATGAGGAGGGGAGCACCCTTCGTTCCTATTTCTAGAAGTGTATTAAAACACATCGATGATGTTATTGAAATTCATGATGATAGCACTGTCTATGATTTAGGTTGTGGAGATGCAAGAGTGCTCCTTTACTTATCAAATCTTCACCCTGGGATAAAATTTATAGGAGTGGAGAGAAGTTGGTTCCCTTATATATTAGCTAATATCAATATATTTTTTAGTAATAAAAATATAAGAGATAATACAAAAATAATAAAAAAAGATTTTAATGATATAGATTTATCAAATGCTACTCATGTGTTTTGTTATTTAAAACCAGAAGTAATAGATAATTTACTTTCAAAATTAGAAAAAGAATTAAAGAGTGGAACAAGGTTTATTTCAGCATATTTTAGATTTACATTAAAACGTCCTATTTCTGAAAAGGTATTTGCTAAAAATAAAAATGATGTAAGAAAAAAATTATTTATTTATAAATTTTAGGTTACTTTTTAAAAAAATTAGAGCCACGATTTCACTGGACTAAATTTTTAACAAAATGGTTACTTTTTAAAAAAATTAGAGTATAATTAAAGAATGATAACGAATGATTTAATAGCCTATATACAGGCACAGCTTGATAAAAATATACCTAAAGATATTATTCTAAATAAACTTTTAGAAGTAGGATGGAAGCTCTCTGATATCGAAGAAGGTTTTCAAAAGTTTACTTCTGCATCTGATGTTTCTGTTGCACCCATTATTCCTAAGACCATAGATCCTTATAGAGAATTAACCGAAGAAGAAGAGAAAGCTTTGTCTATAAAAGCAAAACAAGAAAATAAAGAAGAACCAAAAGTAAAAACAGATGAATCCTTAAGTGGAGTTTGGACTCCCGTGAAAATAAAGCCAGTAGGGGATTATATTCCCCAGTCCAGTCCCTTAATGACAGCTTCTTCTTTCAAAGAGCACAAAGTAGAATTATCAAAAGTAATTCCATCAGAAATGATTGCTCCTGTATCTGCAAAGCCTTTTATTTTTCCTAACAATACACCAATTCGAAGCTCTGTTTTTGAAAATTCTCAAAAATCTTTTTCTTCTACACCAAACAATTGGGCTGATAATAATTTAAAAACTAACATACCAGAAATAGAAGTATTACCTTCTCATAAGAATCGTTCAGCATTATGGATGACAGTTTTTCTTATTTTTATTATTGTAATTGGAGGACTCACTTTTGCATTCATGAAAGGTTATATAAAAATTGATAACATGAATATTCCTTTCATAAAGAAAGATCCAAAGGTTTTATTACTTAATAATAAAGAGAAATTATCTTCATTAAAATCATACAAGACAGAAACAAATATAAACATTTCCTCCCCATCATTTGCAAATATTACTAATAGTTTAATAAGTGGCGATGAGGTGTCGTCGATCGACAGAGATTCAGTTTCCCTTAAATCATTGAGTGTAATAAATCAGGAAAATGAATCCTTTCTTTCGGAAAATCTAATAACAATAACTAGTTCAATTTTGAAAGATTCAATAGTTTCAAATATTAAAAATGATGGGTCCAATTTGTTTGTTTCAATTCCTAAATTAAATCAAATAATGGGCAATGATGCATTCCCCCAAAAGGTAGTTTTGTTTAAACAAGGAGAGTTTGATCAAATAATACCAATGCTCCCAGGAATTTTTACAGAGAGATTAAAACAAGTCAATATATATAAGATTTTATCAGAAGGTGTATCTTCGTATATTACAAATAGTAAAACAATGTCTTATGAAGATTTTATTAATAATACTTCTGTAATAGAAAAAGAAGAAGAGGTTATACGAAGTATGGAGACGTATCATTATGATATAAATATAAATAAACAAGTATCTAAAAAGTTATTAAAAGAAATTTCTAGTGAATTTTTTGCTTCTGATTTATCAGACGATGATAAGGCCAACCTAGATGAGGTTCTGGGTACAGTGAACATTACTTCTTTTGAAGTTTGGATAGGCAAGAATGATGATAATATTTATCAATATAAAATTAACATAAGTATACCCTTATCAAAAGTTCTCAACTTGGAAGATGGTAGTATAGGAGATAGTGAGGTTAAGCTTGATTGGACTACTACGTATTATGATTTTAATATAGTAAATGAAATAACAATACCTCAGGATTTTATAACAGCTTCAGATTTCATAAAGAGCTCTAATGACATACGTCTTAAGAACAAAATAATCTCTTTCTCTTCTATGGCAAAATCTTTATATAATGGAGAGGGTGGTTATGGTAAAACTGTAAATAAAAGTGGAAGTTGTATAAAGCCAAATCAAGGATCGTTGTTTTCTCCTATTGGTCATACAAAGGGGTCATCTTTAGTTGTCGGAGATATAGCAAATACCATGAATGATATTCTTTCTCAAACAAATAATATGGGATTTTGTTTTTCTACATTAAAAGATTGGGCTGTGTCATTTCCTCTTGAAAATGAACCAGGGTCATATTTTTGTTTAGATAGTAAAGGCTTAACATCAACTTTAAACACAGAGTTAAAAGGTAGTATTTGTAATTAATATGAATCTTTACATTTTATCCTCTATTAGTTCTCTTGGCGTTGTTGGTCTTTTTGTTTCTTTTTATATTTTTAATAAAAAAAACAAAAAAGAAAAGCTCATTTGCCGTACCCGTAATAGTTGCGACAGGGTAGTACACTCAAGTTATTCAAAATTTATCGGCATTCCTCTTGAAAACATAGGAATATTATATTACTTTTTTTGCGGAATCATTTATAATTTAGTTTTTCTTTTAAATTATAATATATTTGTAATTTTACCAATTTTATTTTTCGTAAATATGATAGCCTTCTTTTTCTCTTTTAGACTTATTTTAATTCAGCTACTTATTATTAAAAAGTGGTGTACATGGTGTCTCGCTTCAGCTCTTATATCTTTTCTTATTTTTGTGATGTCTTTTGTATTATTAAAATATGAAATTTTTCTTTAAATTAATTAGGACTAGATTTATTGGTGATTTTCTGGTATAAATAAGAACATTCTAGCTATCTAGGATCATATGGTGCCTATAGTGTAATGGTTAGCACTAGAGTTTGTGGAACTCTCAGTCTGGGTTCAAATCCCAGTAGGCACCCATCGTATAATAGCTATATAATATTCATATATTGTATGGTTGTTTTCGTTCGAAGAATTGAGTGATATAATCTATTTATGAATTCAGAAACAAGGAATTGTCAGAATTGTAAAAACGACTTCACTATTGAACCAGATGATTTCTCTTTCTATGAGAAAATTAAGGTTCCTCCTCCAACATTTTGTCCAGAGTGTCGTAGAAGTAGAAGATGGATTTGGAGAAATGAAAGAACTTATTACAAACGTAAATGTGATGCTCCTGGGCATGATGAAAATATAATTAGTTTATATTCTCAAGATTCGGAGTATTTTGTTTATGATCAAAAATACTGGTTTAGTGACCAGTGGGATCAAATGAATTATGGGCGCAATTATGATTTCAATAAATCTTTTTTTGAACAATATAATCAGTTATTAAAAGAAATTCCTCTTGTTGCGCTCTCAAATACAGAATCTCTTAATAGTGAATATTGTAGTTCCGCAGCTTGGAATAAAAATTGTTATTTAATAAGTGCTGCAGGGTGGAGTGAACGAGTTAGTTATGCTAATAGATGTTTTGCAAATAAGGAAAGTCTAGATTTATATACTGTAGATAATTGTGAACTATGTTATGAAGACTCATATTGTAACAAGTGTTATAAACTTAGTTTTTCTTATAATTGTTCACAGTGTGTTGATTCTAGTTTTTTATACAACTGTAAAAATTGCACAGATTGTTTTGGTTGTTCAAATTTGAGAAATAAAAAATATTGTTTATATAATAAACAATTATCAAGAGAAGATTACTTTAATGAAATAAAAGATTTTAGTTTATCAAGTTATAATAATCTTTTAAGAATAAAAGATATTTTTAAAAATGAAATATATTTAAAAACAATAAATAAATTTTCTGGATTACAGAGTTGCAATAATTCTACTGGTGATCATATTCAAAATGCTAGCAATTGTATTGAATGCTATGATTTTGGAGGAACTAATAATGAAAATTCTAAATATGTTAATTTAAGTTATAACGCTAAAAATTTATATGATACTGGACCTGGAACAGGATGGGGGTCTAATTTTATTTATGAATCTTTGGACACAAATGATTCATCTAATATTGTAGTTTGTGCAGTTTGTTATGATTCTAATGATTGTATGTATAGTTTAAACATAAGGGGTTGCTCAAATTGTTTTGGTTGTTATGGATTAAAAATGAAGAATTACTGCATCCTAAATCGTCAGTATACTAAAAAACAATATGAGGAGATAATCTATAAAATTATCAAACATATGTCTGATATGCCATACATAGATAAATTGGGTCGGATATATAAATATGGTGAGTTCTTTCCTTTGGAACTTTCTCCTTTTGCATATAATGAAACGGTTGCTCAAGAATACTTTCCATTAAATAAAGAAGAAGCTATACAACAAGGATATAGATGGAAAGATAAAGAAGAAAGAAATTATCAAATAGATATTAAAACAGAAGAAATACCTGATTCTATAAATGATGTAATGGATGATATCACTTCTAAAATTATAGAATGTGAACATAAGGGAAATTGTAACCAACAATGTACAGAAGCTTTCAAGATAATTCCTGAAGAGCTACAATTCTACAAACGTATGAATCTACCAATTCCTCACCTATGTCCTAACTGTAGACACTATGAGAGACTTGCACAAAGAAATCCTCTCAAACTCTGGCATCGCTCTTGCATGAAAGATGGATGTATTAATGAATTCGAAACCTCATATTCACCAGAAAGACCAGAAATAATTTACTGCGAGAAGTGTTATCAGCAAGAAGTCTACTAAACAATAGTGTTACAAGGGTCTTGGGATATTTTCCCTAGACATAAGAGTCGAAGTTCTGCGAGTATAGGACCCCAAAAACAAAAACAACCCTTTAAGGGGTTTTTGTTTTTGGGGTGCCTAAGCGACTAAACTGCTTTAGTCGCGTCTGGTGATTTGAAGACCTTGAGCTTGTGATTTTAATTTTAATTAAAATCACGCGAAAGGTGTACAGAACCTGTAAGGTTCAAAAAGTGTAATCACGGTCCCAGTAGGCACCCAATTAAAATATATTTGACAAATGTTAACTTTATGTGATATAAAGAGAAAGTTATGAAGAAGTTAATTTTTAATCTAAAGAGTAAGGTTTTAGTTTTAATTAATAAGGTAAAACCCAAAAAAGCGCACAAAGCGCTTAAATTTTTTTTATGGGGAATATCCTTTATATTTTTTGTGTTTTTGGGTGTATTTATAGCTATGCTGTTTGGTCTTACTAATGTTGAAGGAAGTATAGATTCAAAAAGTGATTTATATAATTCAATTGAAAATATTTGGTCTCGTAAAAAACAAGTTGAGAAAACTCCAGATTGGGCCACAACAGATGATTGGATAGTTATTAGACGAGGTCTTATAAAAGATAAAGCTCTAATAGAAAAAGCTAGTAGGGCTTCTGGGGTTCCAGCACGAATAATTCTTGTTCCTATTGTTGTAGAACAATTTCGTTACTTTGGATCAAATAGAGAACTTCTAAAAAAAATATTCTTACCTCTCCAAGTGCTTGGTAATAGTGTTAAATTTTCTTATGGAATTGCTGGAGTTAAAATTGCAACAGCACAACAAATTGAAGCCAATTTAAAAGATAAACAAAGCCCGTATTACTTGGGAAGTAAATATGAACATCTTTTAGATTTTAAAACGAAAGATCATGATAAAGAGAGAATGGCTCGTCTCACTGATGAAAATAATCATTACTACTCATATTTATATACAGCTTTGTTTATAAAACAGATAGAAAAACAATGGGGTAATGCTGGATATTCTATATCAAATAGGCCAGAAATATTAGCCACCCTTTTTAATCTAGGATTTAAACATTCAGAACCTAAAGATAATCCAGAAGTTGGAGGTTCTGATATCACCGTAAATTCTAAAATATATACCTTTGGAGGTTTGGCATATGAATTTTTCTATTCAAATGAACTTGGAAAAACATTTCCAATTAATTAATCATGGTATCAGTAGGCACCCCATTGTTTTCTCATGTTATTTAGTGCTATAATTAGTATGTATTAGAAGAAGCTCTCGAAGCTCAAACATTTTTTGTTTGAGTTTTTTATAATTATATGAACAAATATATTTCAACTTATAAAAATATATTAATCTTACCCGTACTATTTTTAATTCTAATAGCAGGTTTTTCCAGGGTTTGTGCTCAAGGGGAATCAACTGTCTTGGATAAAAACATAAAAACTTCTGTTAATATTTTGCCCACAGATCCTAATTTGAAAATAGTTCGAGTTGGAGTTTACGATAATAAGCCTAAAATTTACAAAGATAAAGATGGAAACATTAAAGGATTTTGGGCAGATATTACAAATTATATTGCAGAAAAAGAAGGATGGCAGATGGAGTATGTGCATGATACTTGGAATAATAATTTAGAAAAATTAAAAAAAGGAGAGATTGATTTAATGGTGGACGTAGCGTTTTCTGAAGAAAGACAAGAGATATATGATTTTAATAATGAAACAGCTCTCTCGTCCTGGGGTGTTTTTTACACCAGAAAGGGTATAAGATTAGATTCTTTTGCGGATTTAAAAGATAAAAAAATTGCCATACTAGAATCTGGAATTTTATACTCAGGTCATTTTGGATTAAAAGAAATTCTTTCTTCTTTTGCTATAGAGGCAGAAGTTATAGATGTAAGTGTTTATGATGATGTCTTTAAATTATTAGATAATAAAACTGCTGACGTTGGGTTGGTCAGTTGGTTCTTTGGTATTGAGAATGAATCCCTATATCAAGTTGATAGGACTGGTATTATGATTCAGCCAACCGATCTTAAATATGCATTTACAAAAGATTCTTTAAAAAATGATTATCTAATTAGTATAATAGATTACCACTTGAATGAATTAAAGAATAATCAGAACAGTATCTACTTTAAATCTATAGAAAATAATTTTGGTAAATATTTACAGAAAATAGAGGTTATTCCTAATTGGCTGAATACCTTTCTCGTAATTTTAGGGTTAGTGTTTATAATCATAGGTATAATTATTGTTTTAATGAGGATTTATCAAGGTAAATTGGGATTACAAATTAATAAAAAAACTATTGAACTGAAAGAAGGTGAGGAGAAATATAAAAATTTAATTGAAAATATTCCTGACATTATTTGGACATCTAATAATGAGATAAACGATATATCTTTTATTAGTCCAGCCGTAGAATCTATTACAGGCTATACTCCCGAAGAATTTTACAAAGATAAAGGTCTTTGGTCTGGAAATATTATTCCAGAGGATAGAGTAAGAGTAGAATCTGAATATTCTAATCTTATTAAGAACAATAAAATATATGATGTGGAGTATAGATTTAAAACAAAGGATGGTAAATTGATATGGCTTAAAAATAAAGCCAGCAAGGTTTATGAGAGAGATGGGAAGAAATACACAGATGGTATCTCTGTTTTAATAACAGAAAGAAAAGAAAAGGAAGAGCGTATCAAAGAACTTAATATTTTGAAATCAAAATTCATTACAATAGTTTCGCATCAACTACGTACACCATTAAATGTAATTCGCTGGGTGACAGAAAATTTACTAACTAGCCCAAATCTTAAATTAGAAGATAATATAAAGGAATCAATGAGAGTTGTTCTAAATGCTGATATTGATGTGGCTTCTCGTATAGATGATCTTGTAACAGCTCTTGATATAGAAGAAGGGAAATTAACTTATCTTAAGAAAACGCAATTTTCACTAGAAGGTTTATTTAATTCTATAATGATTGAATCAAGAAAAATATGCAGTATTAAAAATATTAATCTAAATGCAGAACAGCTAGTTCCAAGTAAATTTGTTGTTTTTGAAGCAGACGAAGATAGGATAAGGAATATTATTCAGAAACTGATTAATAATTCGATAAATTACACTAAAGAGAATGGTAAAATAGATGTTTCTTTAAAACAGATAGATAATGTTATACGTTTTGAAATAACAGATAATGGTATAGGTATTCCAGAAATGGAGCAGAAGAATATATTTTCACGTTTTTATCGTGCAACTAATGCATTTATTAAAGAGCCAGATGCCTCAGGTCTTGGTCTTTTTATTTCTAAATATTTTGTTGAACAGCACGGTGGAAGAATCGGATTTAAGTCTAAGGAAGGAGAAGGCAGTACTTTTTGGTTTGAATTACCAGTTTGAGTTTTTTGTTTTTTAAATTATACTTAACTTATGCTTAAAGGATTTAAACAATTTATATTGAGAGGTAATGTAGTAGACTTATCAGTCGGTGTTGTTATCGGTGCTTCTTTTGGAGCTGTCGTAACTTCACTAGTTAGTAACATTATCACTCCTTTTATAGGAGCGATAATTAAAGCCCCAGATTTTTCTGGGTTATTATTTACTATTAATGGGAGTAAGTTTATGTATGGTAGTTTCTTGAATGCATTTATATCATTTATTATAGTTGCTGTCGTCGTGTATTTCTTCGTGGTTACACCAGTGAATGCTTTAATAGCTAGGTCTAAAAGGGGAACTCCAGTTGATCCAACAACTAAGAAGTGCCCGAAGTGTATAAGTGAGATATCTATAGATGCTTCAAAGTGCGCATTTTGTACTTCTGATTTGTCATAGTTTTGTTATGAAGAAAAATATTAAAAAAATAAATAAAAAACTTCCAACAAGCCGTATTTTAAAAAATAAAAAGAAGGACAAGGTTGTAATGGTTAGTGGAGGATTTGATCCGATTCATATCGGACATATTAGGTACATACAGGAAGCAAAGAAATTAGGAGATATTTTGATTGTTGTTATAAATAATGATAATTGGCTAAAGAAAAAGAAGGGTTCAGAATTTATGAAGCAATCAGAAAGAAAAGAGATTATTGAGGCTCTTGGTTGTGTTGATAAGGTTGTGATTTCTTGTCACAAAGAGAATGACGAAGACAGAAGTGTTTGTCGAGAAATTAAAAAGATCAAACCAGACATTTTTGCAAATGGAGGTGATAGGTTTGCAGATAACATTCCTGAGTTTAAAGTTTGTAATGATTTAAATATTCAGATGGTTTTTAATGTGGGTAGGGGAGGTAAGATAAGAAGCTCTTCTGAAATGTTGAATGAATATGTTAAACAAATTAAAAAACAAATAAAATAAAATCAATGAAATCAATAATACCAAAATCAATAGTTCCGTTACTTATCTTTGCTGTTGTTTTAAATATTTTAAGAATTATTATTTGGGGAAAACTCTCTTTTATATATCTCCTATGGAATATTTTTCTCGCTCTTGTTCCTTTTGTTATAAGCCTTACATTATTCAAATATAATAATAAAAACAACATAGTTAAACCATTATTTATCATAGGTTGTTTTTTGTGGCTTTTATTTATACCGAATGCTCATTATGTAATCACTGACCTTATTCATCTAGGCGAAGTCAAGCACGCACCAGTGCTCTATGATACATTCCTTCTTTTTAGCTCAGCATTAGTTGGTTTACTTTTTGGTCTCTACTCTCTTTCTCATATGGAGCAAATAATAAAGACAAAATTTTCAAAGAGAATAGCCCCAGCTATTATGTTTACCATCTTTTTGCTTATTGGTTTTGGTATTTATATTGGACGATTCCTGCGTTTTAACAGCTGGGATTTTTTCTCTAATCATATATCGATATGGAATAGTTTTCATGAAATTTTTTCAAATGGAACAGATTATTTAAATGTATTTGGTTATACTATGCTGTTTACTTCCTTTGTTTATGTATCTTATGTTTTCTGGGTTTACGTTAACCCCAATAATTTATAATTAATTGTGTTATAATAAAAATATGAAAGATATTCTCGATATTTATGAAGAAAATAGACCATGGGGAAGTTTTAGAAAATTTACAGAGAATGAATTGTCTACTATAAAAATTATTTTTATAAACCCAAATGAAATCTTAAGCCTGCAAAGTCATAATAATAGGTCAGAGTTTTGGAGAGTTATAAAAGGAGATGGTGTTTTTGAAATAGGGGATAAGGAGTATAAGGTAGAAGAAGGTGGTGAAGCCTACGTACCTAAGGATACAAAGCATAGAATCAAAGCAGGATCTTGTGGTTTGGAAATACTCGAGATATCTTTTGGCAATTTTGAAGAAAGTGATATCACTCGGTATGAAGATAAATACGGACGTTCTTAAATTTTAAATTATATGGCAACTTTAAATAAAAAATCTACATTAAAAAAGGTGATCAAAAAATCTACACCCAAAAAAGTAGTAAAAAGAAAGTTGCCTATTTTGAAGAAAATTACATTACTTAAATCAAAACTTAAACTTAGAAATAAATCTAAGACAAAAGTTCGAATTAAATCTAGAAAAGCTCCTGTAAGGAAAATTATTTCAGATGTAAAGAAAGGGGGAGTAAGGTTAAGAAAATTATCACACAATCCAATCATTAAACCATCTTTATATTCATGGGAATCGCAAGCAACTTTTAACCCAGCTGCTTTTGAATATAATGGTAAGGTTCACTTAGTTTATCGAGCAATAGGGGATGATAATTCTTCTGCTTTAGGCTATGCTGGTAGTTATGACGGTATAAATATAGAAGATAGACCTACTTATTTCATTTATAAAAGATTTGAAGAATTTAAAAAAACAGGAAACAAAATAGAATATAGTTCTGGTGGTGGATGGGAGGGTGGGTGCGAAGACCCCAGGCTTGTTCTTATAGATGGTGTTGTGTATATGATTTTTACGGCTTTTGATGGATGGAGTTCTATCCGTATTGCTCTTACTTCTATAAAATTAGATGATTTTAGAAAAAAGAAATGGAGTTGGAAGAAGGCAGTCCTCATATCTCCACCGGGGGAGATGAATAAGAACTGGGTTATTTTCCCAGAGAAAATAAATGGTAAATTTGCTATCTTGCATAGTTTTTACCCAGAAATTTTAATAAATTATTTTGATAATTTGGATGAATTTGATGGCAAGACTTTTATAAAGAGTAATAACACAAGACCTGTCGATCATGCTAGAGAATGGGATAGCTGGTTTAGAGGAGTTGGACCTTCTCCAATTAAAACAAAAGAAGGTTGGTTAATACTTTATCATGCTATGGATCATAGAAATCCAGATAGATATAGAATGGGTGCAATCCTTCTTGATTTAAAAGATCCAACTAAAATTTTACACAGATCAAAATATCCAATACTAGAACCAGAAGAGGATTATGAAAATAATGGTAATAAGTGGGGTGTTGTTTATTCTTGTGGAGCAGTTATCAAAAAGGATAATTTACTTGTTTACTATGGAGGATCAGATAAGTTTGTGTGCGTAGCTTCTATCAATCTGAATGACCTTCTTGATAGTTTGAAGAAGGATAAGGAAATTAAATTTAAAAATAATAAAAAATTAATCAAATAATATGTACGTAACTAAAAGATCAGAGCAGAACCCAATTCTTACTCCAAATAGAGATCATTATTGGGAAGAATTTGCCACTTTTAATATGTGTCCTATTAAGCGTGGAAAAACTATATACGGTTTGTATCGAGCTATCTCTGCTGTTGATAGAATGGCTCAACAACAACAAGTTTCAGTTATTGGGATAGCAAAGAGTAAAGACGGTATTCACTTTGAAGACAGGGTTCCTTTTATAGAGCCAGTAGAAGAATGGGAAGCTCATGGTTGTGAAGATCCGAGAGTAACTTTTTTCGAAGGGAAGTATTATATTTTTTATACAGCTCTTTCTCGTTATCCGTTTGGTCCCGAAGGGATAAAGGTTGCTGTTGCTGTTTCAAAAGATTTAAAGAAAGTAGACGAGAGGCATTTCGTTACTCCATTTAATGCAAAGGCGATGACCCTTTTCCCTGAGAGGATAAACGGGAAGATAGTTGTAATTTTCTCTGCCCATACCGACATACCTCCTGCTAAGGTTTCAATAGCAATGCTTGATAATATAGAACAACTTTGGGATAGTTCTTTTTGGGAAGAATGGATAAAGGATTTAGATAAGCATGCGGTTTCTTTTGAACGCAATGCCTATGATCATCTAGAGGTTGGGGCACCTCCTATAAAAACTAAAAAAGGATGGCTCCTTATATACTCTCATATTCAGAATTATTTCCCTTCGCCAGAGAAATTAGATAGAATTTTTGGAATTGAAGCTTTACTCCTTGATATAAATGACCCAACTAAAATAATTGGTAGGACTCACGGTCCGATACTAGCACCAGAAGAAGCTTATGAATTATCTGGTTATATAGCCAATGTTGTTTTTCCTACAGGAGCTTTATTAAATAAAGATTCTTTAGTGATTTATTATGGAGCCGCAGACACTACTACTTGTGCCGCATATGTAAATATTAAAGATCTTCTCTCTACGATGTCAGATGAGACATTTTCAGATTGGACCTTTAAAAGATATAATAAGAATCCAATAATCTCGCCCAAGGAAGAAAATCAATGGGAGAAAACCGCAACATTTAATCCGGCTGCTATATACCTCGGAGGTAAAATACATATTCTCTATAGGACACTATCTTCTGATAACACTTCTTTTATTGGGTATGCTTCTACAAAAGATGGTTATAGTTTGTTGGAAAGATTAGCTGATCCTATTTATGTACCTCGTGAAGATTTCGAAATGAAAAAAATAGTAAACGGAAATTCTGGTTGTGAAGATCCTCGAATTACCAAAATAAATAAAGAACTTTATCTCTGCTACACAGCTTATGATAGTATTGGTCCTCCAAGAGTTGCAGTGTCTTCTATTAAAGAAAAAGATTTTCTTAATCATAAATGGAATTGGACTAAACCTGTATTGATAACACCAGCAGGTTTTGATGATAAAGATACTTGTATTTTGTCAGAGAAATTTAAAGATGGATATTTTGTTATGCATAGGGTAGGGAATGAGATTTGTGGAGATTATCTTCACTCTCTTGATTTCAGTGTTGATTCTATAAAGAAATGTATTCGAATACTTGGTCCAAGAGTAAATGCTTGGGATAGTGCAAAAGTAGGTATCTCTGCTCCTCCTATTAAAACGAAATACGGATGGCTTCTTCTCTATCATGGAGTATCGAAGAGTCACTCTACTTATAGAGTCGGAGCTGTTCTCCTGGATAAGGATGATCCAAGTATTGTACTTGCTCGTTCCACTGACCCAATTTTTGAACCAAAAGAACCTTATGAAAAAATTGGCATAGTGAACAATGTTGTCTTTCCTTGTGGAATGGTTGTTAGAGGAGATACAGTTTTTATTTACTATGGTGGAGCTGATAAGGTGGTGGGAGTAGCAACGATGAAGTTATCCATCATATTAAATTCTCTTATTAGTGGGGCCAAATTCAATAATATTTAGTAACGTGCATTTTTGTATTTAATTTGATAAAGTAAATAAAGGGCCAAAAGCCCTTTATTTTATGTCTAAAGACTACTCAAATTTACACAAGGGCCTTGTTTTAAGATACTTTTGGCAAGTTGTCAGGAATTTTAAATTCTCATTTTTTACTATTATTATCGGAGCAATAATTTCTTCTTGTTTAAGTATTTATATACCATTACAGTTCCTCAATCTCTGGAATGTTTTAAATAAGAATAACTTTAATTTTGCAGAGGAGGCTTACGGTATTCTTACCTTTATTTTTATATTAGGACTTGTTCGATTATTTATTGCAAGAGGAGTTAGCTTTTTCAATTCTTATTTTCAAGCAAATGTTTTGGCTGGTTTAAGAAAGCAATCATTTTCTTATCTTATTGGCCATTCACATTCTTTTTTTGCAAATAATTTTGGAGGATCATTGACTCAAAAGATAAATAAATATGTCAGATCTTTTGAAAGATTGATGGATATGGTTGTGGATAATGGTATTCCTCTTATTATTGGGTTCACTGGAACTATCATTACTATATATACGCTCGTTCCCAAATACTCATATATTTTATTTGTATTTTTTATTATATTCGTCTCTACTATTTTAATTTATGTTAAGTTGAAACTTAAATATGATATTTTAGCAGCAGAAGCTGATACGAAGACAATAGGATCTCTTTCTGATTCTATTAGTAATCATGCATCAGTTTTGCTTTTCGCAGGTCATGATTATGAAAAAGAAAAGATAGGAGGTGTAATAGATGCACAGAAAAAAGCAACAGCTACTAACTGGTATTTGTGGAGTGGACTATCTTCTCTTCAGAGTTTGTATATGGTAATTATTGAATTTATAATTTTTTGGGTTGCTATCGGTGATTGGAAGTTGGGATTAATTGGTGTTCCTCTTATTATATTAATACAGAGTTATTTAATTCGATTATCAATGAATCTTTGGGGCTTCCACTCAATTATCCGTGCTTTTTATGATGGATTTGCTGATGCGCAAGAGATGGCTCTCGTCCTAGATACTCCTTATGAAATAGAAGATATTCCAAATGCTGTTTTAAAGAATGTAAAAGGTGAAGTTAAATTCAATAATGTTTCTTATGTTTATGATAAGAATAATACAAAGGTATTCGACGACTTCTCTCTTACAATTAAAGCAGGTCAGAAGATCGCATTAGTCGGATCTTCTGGTGCAGGTAAATCAACCTTTGTAAATTTATTGATGAGATTTTTTAATCTAACAGGTGGTTCTATTCTTATAGACGGGGTGGATATAAGTAACGTATCCCAGAAGAATTTACGAGAGCAGATAAGCTTCGTTCCACAGGATCCAGTCTTATTCCACCGCTCTCTTTTAGAGAATATAAGGTATGGTAAAAGAAATGCAACAGATGAAGAGGTGAAGATGGCAGCAAGTCTAGCTCGTTGCGATACATTTATAAATAGATTACCAGAAGGTTTTAATACTTTTGTAGGGGAGAGAGGTGTGAAATTGTCTGGAGGAGAGAGGCAGCGTGTAGCCATAGCCCGTGCCATCCTTAAAGATTCACCAATCCTTGTTTTAGATGAGGCCACTTCAGCACTAGATTCAGAATCAGAGGTATTTATTCAAGATGCACTTCGAAATCTTATAAAAGATAAGACAACTATAGTCATAGCCCACAGACTCTCTACAATCAAAGAGATGGATAGGATTATTGTTATAGAAAATGGAAAAATAATAGAGGATGATACTCACGAGGAATTGATAAATCACAAAGATGGTTTATACAAAAAGCTTTGGGATATTCAAGCCGGTGGATTTGAAGACGATAGTATTTAATAATTAATATATTTATATGGAAGCACAAACAAGTTTGATGATTTTGTTCGTAGTTATTGTGGTTGGTTTTCTGTTTGTTGATCTTGGTTTTCTAAATAAGAAAAGTCATAAAATTGAATTTAAGCCAGCATTGTATCAATCTTTATTTTGGATTGGAATATCTTTGATATTTAGTTTTTTAATTTATGTTCTTATGGGGAAGGAAACTGCCGTAGAGTTCCTGAGCGCATATGTCACAGAGAAAATGCTTTCTGTAGATAATCTCTTTGTTATTTTATTAATTTTTAGTTATTTTAAACTAGAAGAAAAGTATCATCATAAGGCTTTGTTCTGGGGAATTTTAGGAGCTATACTTTTCCGTGGAGTTTTCATTGGGGTAGGGGCTTATATCATTCATCAATTCTACTGGGTCCTTTATATTTTTGGAGCATTCTTGCTTTATACTGGTATTAAATTATTACAAGATAAAAAAGAAGAGCATATTGATTTTAAAAATAATAAAGTAATAAAATTTGCTCATAGAATGTTACCTTTTACTGATAGTCATCATGGTGGTAAATTCTTTTTTAAAGAAAATGGTAAATTTTACTTCACCTCTTTGTTCATGGTTGTTTTAATGGTAGAAGCTACAGATATTATTTTTGCTGTTGATTCTATTCCTGCTGTTTTTGCTATTTCTCAAAATTTATTTGTAGTATTTACATCAAATATTTTTGCAATTATGGGATTAAGAGCAATGTTTTTCTTGATAGAAAATGTTTTACATAAATTTCATCATTTACAAAAAGGATTAGCTGTTATACTTCTGTTCATCGGATTAAAAATGTTGTCAGGAATGTTTGGTGTTCACATCTCTTCTCTAATTTCATTTGGAGTTATTATGTTTGCACTATGTTCTTCTATCGTTTTATCGATAATTTTTCCAAAAAAGATTTAATAAATGTATATTTATCAAGGTTAAGCGTGTTTAATGACAGAAATCAAAAGAAATTCACCTCTAAAATGTAATTTTTGAGGTGAATTTCTTTTTTAAAAAATAGAAATTTAAAATGACAAATGCCCCTTTATTGATAGTGTTTTCACAGCGGTATTGCAGTATTTATTTTAAAACTATTGACGATTCTCTTATATTTTTACATAGTGCTAATTTTTAGGAATTTTATTTGGACTCAAACTTAGACTGGAGGTATAATATAGTCCCGAAAGAGCTTCGGGGTTATTATTAGCTAAAATTTACATTATGCCTTCAAAAAAGAAAGTATCCTCTGTTAAAAAAGAAGTTAAAAAGGTCTCTGATATGAACAAAGAAATTGTTGCAGAGAAAAAAGTGAGTAAGAATGTTTTTATTAAGAGTGTTATAAAGAGAGATGGAGTTATTGCTCCTTTCGATTTAGATAAAATAGTAAATGCTATTAATAAAGCCATGCTTGCTAGTGGGGAGGGTTCTCCTAAGGATGCTGAATTGGTTGCTAATAGGGTAGTAATGGAGATAGTTAAAATAACTAAAAAATATAAGAACTTTATCCCAACAGTTGAAGGTGTTCAGGATACAGTCGAGCAGGAGCTTATGCTTGGAGATTTTATAAAAACTTCCAAGAATTATATTCTCTATCGTGAAGAGAGAGCTCGCCTCAGATCTCATAGTGTTGTTGTGCCTGAAAATGTAAAAAAACTTGCAGAAGAAAGTAAAAAGTATTTTAGAAATCCACTTTCTGAATTTGTTTATTATCGTTCGTATGCAAAGTGGATAGAAGAAGAGGGTAGAAGAGAGACATGGATAGAGACAATAGACAGATATATGGATTTTATGAAAGGTAAACTCGGAAAGATGCTTAAAGAAAGTGAATACGAGGAAGTTCGTGAAGCAATTTTAAAACAAGAAGCGATGCCTTCCATGAGGCTTTTGCAATTTGCAGGGCCTGCCGCAGAGAAGACAAATGTATGTGCTTACAACTGTTCATTTGTAGCACCTTCTCGATTTGAAGATTTTGGAGAAATTATTTATATCTCTATGTGTGGAACAGGAGTAGGATTTTCTGTTGAAAGTAAAAACATTCAATCACTTCCACAAATTAAAAATCAAACAGGGAAGAAACTTCCAACTTTTGTTGTACCTGATACAAAGGAAGGTTGGGCTGATGCTTTTGTTCTAGGAATGAAAACTTGGTTTAGTGGTTCTGATATTGATTTTGATTTTTCCCTTCTTCGTCCAGCAGGAGCTCGTCTTAAAATAATGGGAGGAAAATCATCTGGACCAAAGCCACTAATAGACCTTCTTGGTTTTACAAGAGAAAGAATTTTAAGAAGACAAGGAAGACATTTAAGGAATATAGATGCACACGATATTATATGTAAAATAGGGGAATGTGTTGTTTCTGGAGGAGTTCGTCGAAGCGCCCTTATTTCATTATCTGATTTGGATGATCAGGATATGCGTGATGCAAAGAATGGTCAATTCTGGATTAATGAAGGACAGAGAATGCTCTCAAACAATTCTGCTGTTTATAATGTAAAACCTACAGAAACTGAATTCTTAAAGGAGTGGATATCTCTTATGGAATCTGGAAGTGGAGAGAGAGGTATCTTTAACCGCGAATCTCTATACAAGACTCTTCCAAAAAGAAGACTTGAGAAATCAGCTAATTTTATCGGAGAGATGGGAACAAATCCTTGTGGAGAAATTATTCTACGTTCAAGACAATTTTGTAATCTTTCAGAAGTTGTAGCTCGTGCAGAAGATACAGAAGAAGACTTGTTAAGGAAAATTCGTGTTGCCACAATTTTAGGAACATATCAGTCCACACTTACAAAATTCGGATATTTATCAAAGGAATGGAAGGAAAATTGTGAAGAAGAAAGATTACTCGGAGTTTCAGTTACTGGTCAATGGGATTCAAAACTTTCACGCGATCCAAAGATGTTAGCAAAGCTACGCCTTGAGGCTATTCGTGTTAATAAAATTTATGCTAAGAGATTTGGTATAAGTGAGTCCACTTGTATCACAGCAGTCAAGCCATCAGGTACTGTTTCTCAGACTGTTGATTGTGCTTCAGGTATGCATCCACGTCACGCCCCGTACTATATTCGTCGTGTTCGTATTTCTGCTACAGATTCTCTTTTTAAGATGATGAAAGACCAAGGAGTTCCTTATCATCCAGAAGTTGGGCAGAATCATGACGACGCAAATACTTTTGTGTTGGAATTTCCAATGAAAGCTCCAGATGATGCAATCTGTAAAGATGATATAAGTGCCCTCGATCAATTAGAACACTGGAAGGTTGTAAAAGTAAATTACACCGAACATAATCCTTCTGTTACTATTTCAGTAGGAGAGAATGAATGGATTCAAGTTGCGCATTGGCTTTATCAGAACTGGGATATAGTTGGAGGTCTTTCATTCCTTCCACGTAGTAATCATGTCTATCAGCTTGCTCCTTATGAAGCGATAGATGAGAAAACTTATAAAGAACTTACAAGTAAAATGCCAGATTTTGATTTCTCAAAGATTGTTACTTACGAATTGAGAGATGAAACAGAGGTGAAGAAAGAACTTGCTTGTGTTTCTGGTGTCTGTGATATATTATAATTTTATGAAGAAAAACTGGTTAAAATATACAATAGCATTTATTTCTGTGCTAGCTGTTCGACTTGTACCCTTTCGAACCCCTAATGTAGAACCGATAATGGCAGTTTTAATGCCATTTGGTAAGGTTTATGGGGCAATATCTGCTTTTCTTTTTGGAGTTTTAAGTATTTTTGTTTACGACTCTGTAACTTCAGGAATTGGTGTGTGGACAATTATTACCGCTTTTGTTTATGGATTTATAGGGCTTGGTTCCTATTATTATTTCAAGGATAGAAAATCAAACTGGAAAAGTTATGCATCTTATGCGTTTATAATGACAATAGCTTATGATGTTCTAACTGGTTTAACTATTGGTCCACTGTTCTTCCATCAATCATTTGCAGTTTCATTGGTTGGTCAAATTCCGTTTACCTTACTTCACTTGCTAGGTAATGTTTCATTTGCTATAGTTCTCTCACCGGCGATTGAGATGTGGGCTGTAAAAGTAAGTCAGAAAGAGATTGTTTCGAAGAATGTTTTAGTAAGTTAGTTTGTATCTTACAATTTAAATTATTATATTTGGAAATGAGGTGTGATTCCTCTACTGTGCCGCAACGGTAATGCCTAGAGATAGGAAGAGTCCGGTCTTAATATAATAGTGTTTCCCGAGCAGGAGAATATATTATATTTATAATTAAAAATTCCTGCTCTGGCAGGAATTTTTAATTATATGTTTAAGAAAAATAAAAAAATTATTTTAATAAGTATTGCGATAATTATTTTGGTAGGAATTTTTGTGTATGGGGAAATACACACAAGATCGATTCTATCTTTAGAAAATACAGACCCCTCCGTCCTAACGGACACCTCCCCTTCGCAGGAGAGGAAAGATACAAATACAGATTTAAAAAATACAATAAACGTAAGTTTTGAAATATTAGGGCAAACATATCAATCAAAAGTTCCAGAGAATAGTTCTGTTTATGATTTAATGAATATTTTAAAAAATGATATAGAAAATAATTTTACTTTCAATTATAAAGAACATCCAGGTATGGGAGTTTTTATAAATGAAATAAATGGGGTTAAGGGTGGTGATGGTGGTTATTGGATTTATTATATTAATAACAAAGAGGCATCTGTCGGAGTCTCTAATTATATTCTAAAAGAAGGAGACTCTGTTCTCTGGAAACACGAATAATTTAAATTATGAAAAGTTTTTTAAAAAAGTTTGTTTTTGTTTTCTCCGTTTTTGTTTTATTTGCAGCTAACAATACCTACGCTGAAGGTATTAATATTAATTTAAGGGTCAAAGTAGGGAATAGTTCTTTATATAATTCAAACATGTCAGTTCTTCCTTGTGATAGTAACGATGACGGCTCTTTAGATGAAGCAACTGCGTACTGTGCTCTTTCGGAATCTGGATTAGGGCTTGGTGGTTCCTGGAGTGAATATGGTTATTTTCTAGAATCCATTGGTGATATAAGTGGATATCCAGATCCTAATGGTGGGGACTATCACTACTGGGCATTTTACTCAAATGGAGAATATTCAATGATTGGAGCAAGTTCGTATGTCTTAAAATCTGGTGATACTATATTATTTGATTTTACTAATCCAAGTCAGGAGGATATCTCTAAGGTAAAAGTTAAATCAGGAGGAGTTCTTGTTATAGATCAGTTTTCCATGAAGAATGCGGTTAATTTTATTTTATCAAATCAGAAAGAAGATGGGTCTTTTAATAATTCCATTATTACTGATTGGGTAGCAATAGGAGTATCTAAAACAAAAGAAGAAAAGACAGAAGGTATGAAATCATTACTAATAGACTTCTTAAAGAAGGAGAAATTTGAAGGGAAGAGTGTAACTGATTATGAGAGACACGCTATGACTCTTATGGCTCTTAATATAAATCCTTATGATGGAACAGACATAAATTATATTTCAAAGATAGTAAACAGTTTTGATGGAGAGCAGGTTGGAGATAAAACTTTAATAAATGATGATATATTTGCTCTGCTTGTATTGCAAAATGCTGGCTATACTAAAAACGATGAAATAATAAAAAGTGTAATCAAGAATATATTGAAGAATCAATCAGATAATGGTTCTTGGGGGAGTGCAGATATAACTTCTGCTTCTATAATGGCTTTATCTAAATTTAAAGAGGTTAATGGAGTGAATGATTCTATTCTGAAGGCATTTAAATTTATAAAGACAAAAGAAATTTCTAGTGGTAATTACGGGAATGTGTATTCTTCTAGCTGGGCTATGCAAGCTTTTGGGGTGGTAGATTGGTATGAGGATGAAGTATATAGAATATCAAAATATTTAACTCGTGAACAACACAATGAAGGAGGATTTATAAAAGTAGAAGGTAAAGATAATCAGATTTGGGCGACTTCTTATTCTATACCAGCTATGCTTGATTTGTCATGGACAGAAATAATGGAATCATTTCCTAAACAAGAGGTTAAAATAGAAAAGAAAAATATTCCTATTTTTTCTATCTTTAAAAAAGACGCAAATGTAGAGAAAATAGAAATACCAGGATATGAAGATTCAGTAGAAGATAGTAATATTATTATTGATTCTAATAAATTAAATATATCAAATTTACTAAAGAATAAGGTTATTATTATGACAATAATTCTTGTTGTAATAACCTTTATCGGTGGGTGGTTTGTTATTAAGAAGTAATTTTGTTAAAATGAGATAATGAAAAAACAGACAAAATTTATAATCATTATTGCCTTAGTTATTGTTGTTGTGGGGATTTTAGGTTTTATTGCTGCTAAAAAAGAAGTTGTAAATAATTCAAGATTGGACGGATTTGCAAAGTGTTTATTTGATAGTGGTGCCAAGTTCTATGGGACTTTTTGGTGCCCTCATTGTCAAAGTCAAAAGCAAATGTTTGGTTCATCGAAGAAGTATCTTCCTTACATAGAATGTTCAACTATAGATAGTAAGGGTCAATTAGACGTATGTAAGGAAGCCGGCATTACAGGTTATCCGACATGGAGATTTATCGACGGAGGAGAAGATCTTTCTGGTGAAATACCACTTACTACCTTAGCAGAAAGGACACAGTGTGTCTTACCAGAGTAATATGATAATTTATCTAGACGCGATAAATAAATTATTAGCATTGGGGACAATTTTTCTCCAGGTTGTTATTCTTATTATCTCTGTTAATTTATTATTTTTCAGAAAACATAATAATCCTTTTTTAGTTTTTGTTAAAAAATATACATTTATTTTGGGATTTTTATCAGCACTAGGAGCGGTACTTCTTTCCCTGTTTTATTCTAATGTTGTAGGTTATCCACCTTGTGATCTTTGTTGGATACAGAGAATATTCCTTTATCCCCAGTTAATTCTTTTTGGTATGGAACTTTACCGAAGAGATAGGTCTATAGTAGATTTCTCTATTGTTTTTGCTGTATTAGGAGCTATTACTTCTATATACCATATATATGTAGAGAATGGAGGGACTGCGGGACTGGCTTGTGCTGATCCATCTAATGGGGGAGTATCATGTGCGGTTCGCTACATTTACGAATTTGGTTATGTGACTATGCCTATTATGGCTCTTACTCTATCTGTATTTATAATTGTGATTCTACTAAACTACAAATTCATATCGAGAATGAAATAAATCCACAATTTTCATTCTTATTTTTATTCTATATGATATAATATCAGCATGCATATAGATGAGAAGACAGTTATAGATCTTCTAAATAATTCTGGATTAGTTTCCAAGACAGATATTTCTGTTGCCAAGAAAAAGGGAGACGAGACAGGTCAATCCATGGGTTCTGTTCTAGTTAGTAGTGGTAAATTAACAGAAGATGATTGGAACAATATCCAAGCTATGGCTTTGGGTATTCCCTTTGTTAGTTTGAAAGGGGAGAAGATTGATTCACAGATTTTAAATTTAATTCCAGAACCAATTGCTAGAAGTAACAATGTTATAGCTTACAAGAAAACAGCACTAGGTTTAGAGATAGCCATGCTCGATGTAGAGAATTTGTCTGTTATTGATTTTATAAAGAAGAAAGTTGGAGTTAGGGTTCTGCCTCGCATGACTAATGCAGATTCTATTAAAGAGGCTTTGAATCAATACAAGAAAAGTTTACAAGCTGACTTTGAAGATATTATAAAGAAAGAAACAGGCTCTATTAAAGCAGTAACTGCCGGTAATCCTTCTGAAGAAAAAACAGCAAAAGAATTAAAGGAGCTTGCTGAAGATTTACCTATTATTAAAATAGTAGATACTCTTATCTCTCATGCGATACTTCAAGGTTCTTCTGATATACACATCGAGCCTTGTGAGGAATCTCTAATAGTTCGATATCGTATAGACGGTATTCTGCATGACGCCATGATTCTACCTAAAGACACAGCCTCTGGTATAGTTGCTCGTATTAAGGTTCTCTCAAATTTGAAGCTTGATGAGAAGCGTCTTCCTCAAGATGGAAGATTTAAAATTGTAAATGATTCTGGGCGTGTTTCTTTCCGTGTTTCCACTCTTCCTACTTATTATGGAGAGAAGACAGTTATGAGAATTCTAAGAGAGACTTCCAAGGGGTTTAGTCTTGAAGGTCTCGGCTTCCACGGAGAAGCATTAGAGAGGATTCATAATGGTATGAAGAAACGTACAGGGATGCTCCTCACTGCTGGGCCTACTGGTTCTGGTAAAACGACGACCTTATATACAATGCTCGATATTTTAAATACTCCCGATGTGAACATCTCTACAGTGGAGGACCCTATCGAGTATCAAATGCCTCGTATTAATCAGACTCAGACGAAAGCTGAGATTGGTCTTACCTTTGCAAATGGACTTCGAACTTTACTACGTCAGGACCCCGACATTATCATGGTGGGAGAGATCCGTGATGGAGAGACTGCCGGACTCGCTGTAAATGCGTCTCTTACTGGGCACTTGGTTCTCTCTACTATTCACACCAATTCATCAGCTGGAGCTATTCCTCGTATGATAGACATGGGAGTGGAGCCGTTCCTTATCGTTTCTACCGTGAAGACTGTGATTGCTCAGCGTCTAGTTCGTAAATTAGCAGAAGATAAAGAAAAGTATTTCTTAAGTGAAGGAGAGAAAGAAGCGCTAAATAAAATAGTAGACATGAATCGTGTTATTAAATTTCTTAAAGAAGAAAAAGTTGTAGGAGACGATGCCACTATCGATACTATTCCATTTTATAAACCAAAAATTTCAGAGGAATCTCCAGATGGGTTTAAGGGTAGAGTTGGTATCCATGAGGTTTTAGAAGTCAGTTCAACTATTCGCGAATTAATATTAAAAGGTGCAGCGACAGATGAGATTGAAAATAGAGCCAAAGAGGAAGGTATGATGACGATGCTCGAAGATGGTATTTTCTTAGCGGTTCAGGGAATAACTTCAACAGAAGAAGTACTAAGAGTAGTTTCTGAATAAAATGAAATATAAATATAAAGCAAAATCTGCAAGTGGAGAATTACAGGAAGGGGTTATAGACGCCCCTGATAAATTTAGTGTGGCTAGAGGTTTAAGAGAGAAGGGGGTGACTCCTGTTTCCATTGATTTATTCAGTGAGAAAAAGAATGGCTCGTTCCTAAAAATTTCATTTCTAGGGAGTGTTTCTCTCTCAGAGAAAATTATTTTCACAAATAATCTAAGCGGAATGCTTTCCGCTGGATTATCTTTGACTCGAGCTCTCACAGTCCTAGAAAAACAGTCGAAGAATGAAATCTTAAACAAGATAATAACTAGCCTTATTGATGATGTGAATAAGGGTAGTACTCTCTCAGATGGTATGAAGAAGTTTCCTAAAGTTTTCTCAGGAATATTCGTATCAATGGTTCGTTCAGGTGAAGAATCGGGAGGGTTACCGAAGGTTTTATCTGAAGTCGGAGTAACTCTTAAGAAATCATATGATCTAAATAAAAAGATAAAAGGAGCGATGATGTATCCTAGTATTATCCTAAGTGCCATTGTTTTAATAGCTATTCTTATGATGATTTATGTTGTTCCTACACTGACAAAGACCTTTAAAGATTTGGGAACGGAGCTTCCTGGCTCTACTCAATTCATAATCTGGCTATCAGACACAATAAGCCAAAATGTACTACTTGTTTTCCTGGGATTATTTGCTGTAGTTTTTGGTTTCATTTCTTTTGCAAAACTCAAATTCACTCAGAAGTATTTTGATGCAATTGTTTTAAAGATTCCATTCGTAGGTAATTTGATTAAAGAGATAAACACAGCACGTACTGCCAGGACACTATCATCCCTTCTTTCTTCTGGTGTAGATTTATCTAAAGCCCTAGCTATTACAGAGGACGTTTTACAGAATATTTATTACAAGAGATTGATTCGTCAATCTATCGAGGCTATAGAAAAAGGTGTGGCATTATCTGTTTTATTCAAAGAGCATACCAACCTTTATCCTGTTATGATGGGTGAAATGATGGAAGTAGGCGAGGAGACAGGTAAGCTCTCGACCATGCTTTTAGATATAGCAAATTTCTACGAAGAAGAAGTTGATAATAAGACGAAGGATCTATCTGTGATTATAGAACCAGTTCTTATGATTTTCATTGGTGGAGCTGTAGGGTTCTTTGCTGTTTCGATGATTACACCTATGTATTCTGTAATGGATAATGTTAAATAATAAAATGAAAACATTTTGCAACAAAGGTATCAGTGTTCTCGAAATACTTATGGTAATAGCTATCATTAGTATTTTAGCAGTTCTTATAATACCCAATATGTCAAAATTTAAAAATGAACAAACCCTTAAAAACACCACAGAGGAAATAGTTTCACTTTTAAATAAAGCTAAACTAGATTCAAACTCGTTTCTCGATGCCTCGTTATATAGTGTTTATTTTGAAGATGACAGAGCTGTATATTTTAAAGGCACAACTTTTTCAGAATCAAATCCTACAAATGAAATAATAATTTTTAATTCAAGTATTAGCATACCTTCTGCTGATGGTTTAAATCTTGTAAATACTATTTCACCTAATACAATTACATTTCCTAGACTGACAGAAGATGTTAGAGGGTATGGTAGTATTATATTAAGAATGACGTCAGATCCAACTAGAGAGAAAACAATATCAATAAGTAAATTAGGTACAATTAGCTCAAACTAATGAATTTCAAAAATAAACAAAAGAATAATTTAGGTTTCTCTATTATAGAAGTAATTATTGTTTGCTCTGTTATTTCTATTACTGTTTTTGCACTTATGTCTACAGCAGGGAAGAGTGTTCAGGTTTCAAATTATTCATTAAAACAGGCGCAAGCTACTCTTTTAATAGAAGAGGGAGTAGAGGCTGTTAAAAGTATTCGTGATAATGATTGGACTTCTGTTTCTGCCGATGGGACTTATTATTTATTCTTTAATACAACTACAAATTTATGGAATTTAAATACGAGTTCGATAACCCCCAATGGTCATATGCCTACATACCCCATAGATTCTGTTTTCAACAGAACCATAATAATTTCTTCTGTAGAAAGGGATAGTAATGATAACATAGTAGAATCTGGAAGTCTTGATAGTGGAACGAAGAAAGTAACAGTTACTGTTTCTTTTGATAAATTAGGAAATACCATAGATAAGAGTTTATCTTTTTACTTAACAAATATTTTTAACTAAGATGAACATACTAAGTCTACAAAAAAATAAATTATTAAAAGGTTTTAGTCTCGTTGAAATAATTATTTATTTGGCTATATTTACAGCTGTTTCTATACTCGTCATTAATTCACTTATAGTTTCAATGTCTTCATTTGGTGCTACACACACAAATCATATTTTAATGGAATCAGGGTTGTCTTCTATGGATAGGATGTCTCGTGAGATTCGCGATAGTATTAGTATCGACCTGGTTTCATCTTCTTTGGCTACAGGAACTTTAGTTTTAATTCGTCCGGATTCTTCTTCTTTGAAAATCAGTAAAAATGGTAATGCTTTAAATATTTATCAGTCATCTGACCCTCTCGTAGGATTAAATTTACTCGATTCGAATATTGCAGTTGATAGTTTAGTTTTTAGAAGGATAGATACTGTGGCCGGTGAAGCTGTAAAGATAGAAATGATCATCCGTGATACAAAAAGTAAAAACAATAGAACAGAAAAGTTTTATAATACTATAATACTAAGAGGAAGTTATTAGAATAATATGTTAAATAATAAACAATACAAAAAGAATGGAGGTGCCGCAATGATGATATTGCTCTTCTTCTTCATCATTATTAGTATGACTATTCTTCTGGGTATCGTAACTCCTGTTGTTCGTGAATTGAAAATTTCAGGAGACAGTCTGGACTCTCGCAAATCTTACTTTATGGCTGAGTCCGGAATTGAAGATATGATTTATAGAGTGAAGAACGGTATGGATGCTGGTTCGATAGGTGAAGATAGAACTATATTTATCGATGGAGAATTTTTTCCAATTCCTACAGTTTTGACTGATGGAATAGGAGGAAAGAAAACTATAACAATACAAGGAGATGTAGAATCTAGACAGAGAACAGTCAGTACTTCTCTTACAACTTCTTCGGGAGTCTCTTTTAATTATGGAGTTCTTGTTGGGCAGGGGGGAGTTTATCTGGATAGTGGTAAGGTATATGGAAATCTTTATGCTAATGGGCCAATAACAGCATCTTCTTCTGGTTCAAATATAATCAGTGGATCTGCTATATCCGCTAACAGTCCTGGTCTTATTTCAGATCAGTCAAATGGGTCAGGTACCCCTTCTTATGATGTTTTATTTGGTAATAATAATACCACTCAAGATGTAGCTCAAAGTTTTCAAGTCTCAACAGAAAGCCCTTTGAATAAAATTCAGCTCTATGTAAAAAAAGTTGGTAGCCCAAGTAATGCAATAGTAAAAATAGTTAATGATGGAGGTGGTAAACCAGGGACAACTGTTTTAGCGTTAGGTACACTTTCTGCTTCTGCCGTAACGACAAGTTATGGTTGGATAAATATATCACTTAGTTCAAACCCTCTTCTTTTAACAGGCAGTACTTATTGGTTAGTCATAGACGCTAGCACCTCTAATAATAAATATTATACTATTGGTGCTTCGAATGGTGGTTATGCTAATGGTTTAGCAAAGATTGGTCAGCAGGGTGGTACTTGGAATAATACGACGCCCTCTGGCTTAGACTACTTTTTCAATCTTTATTTAGGAGGCTTAAATGGAATAATAGCTGGTGATGGACAATGGAATACTTTAAAAATAGGAACGGAACCTAATTCTGTAGTGTATGCTAATACGGTAAATTCTGTAAATACGACAGGAGCTATTTATTGCCAGAGTGGAATTTATAATTCTAAAACATGTGATAAGTCTCGACCAGATCCTGTATATATTGATTTCCCCGTGTCAGATGCCAACGTAGAAGAATGGCAAGAAGAAGCTTTGAGTGGTGGTGTTTACTCAGGTAATTACACAGTTGATTCTAGTGGTGCCACCTTAGGTCCTAAGAAGATAAATGGTAATCTGACCGTTTCTTCTGGTGGAACTCTAACTGTTTCTGGTAATCTTTGGGTTACTGGTAATCTCGTATTAAACGGAGGAGGTCATATAAGGTTAGCTTCTTCTTATGGAGAGAACGATGCTGTGATTGTTTCTGATGGAACTATAAATGTTTCTGGTGGTGGTGGAGCTACTGGTTCTGGTACTGAAGGTAGTTTCATTATGCTTTATACAAAGAATAATTCATCTTCTGCTGCAACTGTAAATGGGGGAGCTGGAGCGATGATAATTTATGCTCCTTTTGGGACTCTAAATTTTTCTGGTGGGGCTTCCCTAAAAGAAGCTACTGCTTATAAGATAAATATTTCAGGTAATTCTAGTATTACTTATGAATCTGGTCTTTCAAATAATAATTTCTCTAGTGGACCATCTGGTTCTTGGAGTATTGATAGCTGGGGAGAAAGTCAGTAAATAAGTCGTTTTTGTGCTATAATATAAAGATGAATAAATTTGTTATAGCAAACTGGAAAATGAACCCTTCTTCTGTTAAAGAAGCAGAGGTTATTTTCAAAGAAACTGTTAAAATTTCAAATAAATCTAAAAATACAAATGTTGTTATTTGTCCTCCATTCCCGTTTCTATCTATTGGAAGCAAACTAAAGTCTCAAAGCACTTTTCTAGGTGCAGAAAGTGTTTTCCCTGAAATCAGTGGTTCTTATACAGGAGAGGTTTCTATTAAAATGCTTAAAAGTTTAAATGTGAAGTATGTTATCGTTGGTCATTCAGAAAGGAGAGCATTAGGAGAAACAGATGAATACGTAAACAAGCAGATAGAAGTTATCTTGAAAGAGAAAATTACTCCAGTTTTCTGTATAGGAGAAAGAGCGAGAGATAAGGAAGGTTCCTATCTTTCTTTTATAAAAGATCAATTAATAAAAGGACTAGCTAATATTTCAAAACTTCAAATCAAAAATATAATCATAGCTTATGAACCAGTCTGGGCTATAGGGTCAAATGCTAAGAGGGAAGCCACAGTAGATGAATTTATAGAAATGAAAATCTTTATAAAGAAAGTTATTTCTGATATTTATGGATCAAAGATTGCTCACGGAATGAAGATTATTTACGGAGGATCGGTTCATCCAAGTAATGCTAGAAGTTTTGTTGTTGATGGAGGTGCTGATGGATTATTAGTTGGTCGCGATAGCTTAACGGGAAAGTCATTGAGTCTGATAATAGATTCAATAAAATAATATGAAATCAATAAAAGATATTAAGAATTTGGCAGGGAAGAGAATTCTAGTTAGAGTGGATTTTAATGTGCCAATTAAAGATGGTAAGGTTATAGATGATTTTCGTATTAAGAAGGCTGTACCTACTATATTATTCCTACAGAAAGCTAATGCCAAAGTAATCATTATTTCTCATTTGGGAAGCAATTTGTCTATGAAGCCGGTAGCAGATAAACTTAAGAAATATATACCAAACATGAATTTCTTAGGTGAGAAGATTCTTTCAGATAAAACAGAAAATGCAGTGAATAATTTGAATAATGGTGATGTAGTTTTGCTTGAAAATTTAAGAACAGAAGAAAGTGAAGAGAAGAACAGTCCTTCATTTGCAAGGGCATTATCTCGTTATGCCGATATTTACGTAAATGATGCATTCTCTGTTTGTCACAGGAAGCATGCTTCAGTAGTGGGGATAACGAAGTATCTAGAGGGCTATGCAGGGCTCCAACTTATAGAAGAGGTAGATAATCTTTCAAAAGTTTTTAATTCAACACATCCATTTTTATTCATACTTGGTGGTGCTAAATTTGATACGAAAATTCCACTTATAAAGAAATTTGCTAGAGATGCAGATACCATGTTTGTCGGAGGTGCACTCGCTAATGATTTCTTTAAATATAAAGGTTATGAAGTCGGAGTCTCTCTTGTAGATAAAGGTAATCCAGAAATTAAATCTTTGTTGAAATATAAAAACTTGATATTACCAACCGACATAGAAGTAAATAAAGGTAAAACTAATAGATTTATAAAGCCAAACGATGTTTTGGTGGATGAGAATATAGTAGACGTAGGACCTGAAACTATAAAAGTTTTAGAAGATTTAATTTCAAAAGCCAAATTCATTCTCTGGAATGGTCCACTTGGTAAATACGAATATGGTTTTGGTAGTGCTACAGAGAAAGTTTTGAAACTGATAGCGAAGTCTAATGCAGAGAGTATTATTGGAGGAGGGGATACTGTGGCTATAATTTCGAAACTCAAAATTGAAGATAAATTCAGCTTTGTTTCCACTGGGGGTGGGGCAACTCTTGAATTCTTAGCTTCTGGAACTCTCCCAGGAATTAAAGCTCTAAAATAGCGCTTGACAGTAAGACTTAAATATGATAAAATAAAATAAATTTTCAAATATTTTAAATTCTTACTTATGGAAAAAAATACAGTTATTGAAAAGCAGGTAAAAGAATTAGTGAAAAACTTTTCCATGCTAGTTTTGGGGGCAATTTTTATTATATTATTCGTGATATTATCAATAATTGCACCTTCATTTATTTCAAATCTAGAGCCAGGATCATTAGGTCAATTTAAATTTTTAGGTATTTGTTCTGGATGGATGTTTTCTTTTTTATTAGCAATTTACTTTTTTAATTCTTTTGAGAAGAGATCTAAAAAGCTAAAACAATTAGAAGAATCTTTGAAAGAGAAAGAAGACAAGCTTACGAAAAATAAGAAAGTAGCTTTGTTGATTGAAAAAAGAGCACTTATTATCAGGAATATTGGCTTGGTAGATGTTGAGGTGTCGGATATTACGGAAGATTTCTTCACGGAATTGATTGAGTACTATGAAGAAAAAGAGAAAATGGTAAGTGTGCTTGAAAATGAAATTGAGGTTATCAATATTCATTTAAAAATTACCAAAGAATTTTCATGGAAAAAAATCTGGCTATGGAAGAAAACCGGAAGCTGGTAAGAAGTTTAAAAGTTCAAAGAAGTAGCCCCGAGGAAACTCGGGGTTTTTATGTGGTTAAAATGTTTTATATGTTTTATGATACAATGAATTCTATGCCAAATCGTGATGAATTACTAGAAATATTGCTTAAAAATAGAGGAATAAATAAGGAGGATTGGGAGAAATTTCTGAACCCATCGTATGAGGGTGACTTATATGACCCATATACTTTGTTAGATATGGAGCGCGCTGTCGTTCGAATTTTCGAAGCAGTAGAAGCCAAAGAGAAGATAGTTATCTATAGTGATTATGATTGTGATGGAATTCCGTCGGCAGTCATAATGCATGATTTTTTGAAAAAGATTGGCTATGAGAATTTTATTGTTTACATTCCACACAGGCATGATGAGGGTTACGGGCTTCATATGGACGCAATAGAAGAATTTATAAAGAGTGAAGTGAGTTTGCTTATTACTTTTGATCTAGGAATTACTGCAATAGAAGAGACGGTAGAAGCACAAGCAAACGGTATTGATGTAATTATTGTAGACCATCATTTACCAATTCAAGTAGAAGGTAAAAATGGAGAACAAGAAGATAATTTACCAAAAGCATTTGCAGTTATAGATCCAAAGAGGAAGGATTGTTCATATAAAGACGACATGCTTTGTGGTGGAGGTTTGGCTTTTAAACTTATACAAGCTCTCATAATAAAATATGGAGAGTATTGGAAGATAGATAAAGGCTGGGAGAAGTGGATGCTCGACATGGCCGGCATGGCAACCCTCGCTGATCAAGTTCCTCTTTTAAATGAGAATAGAGTACTTGCTTATTATGGAATGAAAGTTTTAAGGAAAAGTAGAAGACAGGGTCTAGTAGAACTTTTCTATAAAGCAGGAGTCGACATGAAGAATTTGTCCGAAGAAGATATAACTTTTACATTGGCTCCGAGAATAAATGTAGCCTCACGAATGGCGAGTCCAATGCTTGCTTTTGAATTACTTTCTACGACAGACCAAGTGAAATCCAAAACTATCGCATTAGAATTAAATAAGATAAATGATGAGAGGAAAGTTCTCGTGGCTCACATAATGAAAGATGTGAAGCATACTCTAAATAAAAGATTTAACGATGAGAGTTATAAGGAGAGATCGCTCGTGGTAATAGGGAATCCAAAGTGGCATGTGGGTATACTAGGACTCATCGCTTCAAAGGTTAGTGAAGAATATAAAAAGTCTGTGTTTGTATGGGGAGGGGAGGAAGAGACCATCAGAGGCTCTTGTAGGGGCTACGGTGATGTGAATCTAGTGAAGCTGATGTCTCTTCTCCCAGAGAATAGTTTACTTGCTTTTGGAGGTCATAAGATGGCAGGAGGTTTCTCTGTCTCTCACGAAGAAATACACTTTCTGGAAGAAAGGTTAATGAATGCTCATGAAGAAGTTATAAATAAAGTAGAGGAAGAGGACCATAAGGTAGATGCAAATATAAGCATCGATGATGTAACAGAAGAGAATTATAAGGTAATAGAGAGACTCGCTCCTTATGGGGCAGGTAATCCAAAACCAACCTTCCTTTTAAAAAGTGTTCAAATTTTTGCAGTAAAAGAATTTGGTAAAGATAAAAATCATTTAGAATTAGGTTTTAAAAATAGTAAAAATAAAATTATAAAAGCCATAGCCTTTTTCAAAACTCGCCACGATTTCTCCGCTAGGAAAGTCCTAGCGGAGGGGAATAAGATAGATATGGTGGCTAGTTTTGAGAAGAATAACTTTGCTGGTAAAAGCGAGCTTCGATTAAGAATTATTGATATTGTGGTAAAATAAAATATGCATAAAAATTTACATATATATACAGACGGATCGTCACTTGGTAATCCTGGGCCAGGGGGTTTCGGTGTCGCAGTTGTAGAAGACAATAATATAATAAAAGAAATTGGAGGAGGGGAGAAGAATACAACCAATAACAGAATGGAATTATCCGGAGCTATTCATGCACTCAAGTATCTTTCAAAAACTGATTTTAATAAATGTGAGATTTTTGCAGATTCATCTTATGTTCTAAACGGCGTAACAACTTGGATACACGGCTGGGAGAGGAATGGATGGAGAACAGCCAATAAAAAGCCAGTCCTTAATCAAGACCTCTGGCAAGAGCTCGTCGCCTTAGATAGGGAACTCGCAGGTAAAATTACTTGGAGTAAAGTAAAAGGCCACTCAGGACATATATATAATGATAAAGCCGACGAGATAGCGACAACAAGCGCTAATAAGTTTAAAAAATAAATGAAGTCAGACGAAGCTTTGAATAGTCTTATCAAAGAGACTTGGGAGGCTCGACGGAGCGACCACGAGGAATTTTCTAGCAAGAAAATATCCGTGCTCTTTGAGAAGAGCTATTCAAAGCGCAGTTAATATTTTTTTATAATGTCTAAAAAGGAAATATTTTTAATTTGTATTTTAATAATTATTGCAATTATTAGGTTTTTCTTTTTTATGCCTAAAGCGCCAGATTATAATTCTATTCTAGGTATGGAAGTGATGGTGGAAGGTATCGTGAATGATATACCAGACTCTCGCTTGGTAAATGAAAGGATTACAATCACTCCGATAGATAAAGAAGAGAATATATTAGTTTCCTTATCGAAAGGCACCAACGTTTCTTATGGTGATAAAGTAAGAATTAAGGGGACGATTGAAAGTCCCGATAATTTTATTACTTCTTCGGGTAAAGAATTTAATTACGAGAGATATCTAGCGAATCAAGATATTTATTACATTATAAACAATGCAGACGCAGAGATACTTTCACATGATAATGGCAATAAGATAAAATCTACTCTTTTTAAATTTCGTAATTTATTTCTTGATAATATAAATAAAGCTATTTCTTCTCCTGCAAGTGACCTGGCAAGTGGAATTTTATTAGGAACTAAGGGAGGTTTTGATAAGGAGACACAAGCCGAATTTATCTCAACCGGTACTATTCACATAGTTGCTCTCTCTGGCTACAATGTGACGATAATTGCATCTAGTATTATAAAGTTTTTCAGTTTATTTTTATCAGTCACTTATTCGATTATTCTTGCTGTTATTTTCATTCTTTTATTTATTATTATGGCTGGAGGAGGTGCGACTGTTGTCAGGGCGGGGATTATGGCCTTCATTGCACTCTTTGCGAGGGTTACGGATAGGAAGTATCAAGCGGGGAGGGCTCTCATTATAGCCGGACTATTGATGATAGCTTATGATCCGAGAGTTATAACAGATATGTCATTCCAGCTCTCATTCCTGGCAACAGCAGGGATACTCTTCATCCCATCCAAGATTATAAAATGGATTAGATGGATCCCAACTAGATTCCAATTAAGAGAGAATACTGCTATTACAATGAGTGCGACTATTGCCGTTCTACCGACACTTCTTTATTCCACTGGAGTTTTGTCATTCGTTTCTTTACCTGCGAATCTTTTAATTTTGCCAGTTATACCTATTGCGATGCTCACGAGCTTCATTACTGGAATTGTTGGATTTATCTCTCCAGTCCTTGCTTTACCATTTGGCTACATTTCAGAGCTTTTACTTTCTTATATGCTTTCGGTAATTCACATTATCGCAAGCCTACCTTTCGCCAGTACCAGTATTCAATCTTTCCCAATAATTCTCACAATTATCCTCTATATCCTAATAATCTGGTGGGTGAGAAAAAGAAACACGAAATAAAATTTTTCTAGAGAGCCACTGCGGAGACTGACGAGGCGAGCAATGAGGAAAATTTCAACAGAAATTTATCCGTTGGCGAATCAGAGAATATTTTATGGAATGTTTCTTTTTATAATACTGTCTTAAAATTCTCTTCCACTACTTCCCAGTTTAGATTTGCGAAAAATGATTCGATGTATTTTTTCTTTTCGGCGGGGGTGTAGTCGAGGTAGTAAGAATGCTCCCACATGTCGAGAGCGAGGATAGGGGAGGCTCCTACGAGGTGGCCTAGGTGCTGCTCGTCCACCCAAGTACTAAATAATTTGCCAGTCTCTTTATCGTAGTAAAGCATTGCCCAACCAATACCACGAGTGAGAGCCATAGCTTTAAATTCTTCTAACCAATTTTCAAAACGGAACCCACTTTGAGCGATCGCTCGCTTCAGGTTAGAGTCTTCTTTTAGTTCTTTTGATCCACCTGAGAGGGAAGAGAAGTAAATTTCATGATTTCGCATACCTCCCCACTCAAAAGCGAATCGGCGATGAAGTTCAGATAATATATATGCATTACCGGTATTATTTCCTGAGTCATCTTTTTTTGACTTAATTTCTTCTATTTTATTTAAAACCAAATTAGCATTATTCACATAACCTTTATAAAGTTTCAAATGCTCCTCGATAGTCTTCTCACTTATTCCTTCTAATTTTCCTATATTAAATTCTTTAGGTGTAAATGTTTCCATATATTTTATGTTTTAATGTTAATATGTATATTGTATCATGAATAAATACAAAAAATATTTACCATATTTTCTAATCATAAGTATTTTCATAATATCTTTTATTATCTGGTACTCTATTCGTCTTTTGAATGGGAACAGTAGTTATCTAGAAGTCGCTTTTCTTGATGTCGGGCAAGGCGATGCTATTTATATAGAAGCTCCGAATGGTAAACAAGTTCTAATAGACACTGGTCCGAGTGCTGTTACTCTCAGTCATTTGTCAAAGCAGATGTCATTTGCAGATAGGTCTATAGATATAATTATTATTACAAATCCAGACCAAGACCATATAGGAGGAGCTATTGATATTATAAATAGATACAAGGTGGGGATGATTTTATTGCCGGGTACTATTCCCGACACTACTATTTATAGAAATTTAGAAAGTGAAATAAAAAATCATAATATTAAAAAGGTTATCGCAATAAGAGGGACTAAAATAATGATTGATGATAAGAGAAATATTTATATGGATATACTATTTCCAGATCAAGATGTCTCAGGCTGGGAGACGAACGAAGCTTCCATTGTCGGTAAATTAATTTACAATAAGGAATCTTTTATGCTCATGGGTGATGCCTCTAAATACACAGAGAATTTAATCGACTGGAATGAAGATGATGAATATTTGAAATCAAATATATTAAAAATAGGGCACCACGGTTCGAAAACTTCATCGAGTGAGTTATGGCTAGAGAAAGTGGATCCGAGCATTGCCATCATTTCCGTCGGTAAGGATAATCGCTATGGCCACCCCAGTACAGATGTAATAGAGAGATTAAAGAGAATGGAAATTCCATATTTACTAACTAGCATAGAGGGGGATATAATCCTCAGAACAGATGGGGAGAATTTAATTAAAAAATAATATACATAAAATAGCTCTCTTCAAAATCCACACAATAAATTTCTGCTGAAATTTTTGCTCGTACTCAGCCCGACTTCCTTACAGGAACAGTACACCTTTCACTTTTTGATTACAAAATGTTCAAGGTTTTACGAAAGCTCCAAGTATTCGCTTTCTCACTTCCGTAAGGCATTTTTCAGAGACTATTTTATTCCTATTATTTTTGAGCCCAAAATAAAATCTTCACATTGCTGTGAAGATTTTATTTTATGATTCCGGCTTTCTTTAGAACTGCGTAAGCACCGTGTTTATTGATTGTTTTGATTGCTTGAGTGGAAAGTGTAAGAGGGAAGTATTTCTTGAGCTCAGGAACATATATACGCTTCTTCTGAAGGTTTACATATTTACGAACCATACCAGTAGGGTTAAATTTGGTAGCACGAACTACGTTGGAGTAACCTCCTGCCATGATTGAGCCCTTTTTAGTTATTGCACAAACTTTTGCCATACGTGGAACTATGTTATCATATACTTTATCGAAATGCAACTAGTTAACCCATTTTGATATTTTACTTATGGAATTTATAGATGGATTGTTTTATATAATGGTTCTCATTATGTCTGTAGTTATACACGAAGTGGCTCATGGTTACTCGGCTTATTTGCTAGGGGACAACACAGCTTATCTGAAAGGGCGCCTCACCTTAAACCCAATTAAGCACTTAGATCTCTTCGGCTCAATAATTCTACCTCTACTTCTTTTGATAATGAATACCAATTTCCTAATCGGATGGGCAAAGCCAGTTCCTTATAATCCGAATAATTTAAGAAATCAAAAGAGTGGAACTTTCATCGTTTCTATTGCTGGAATTCTCGCAAACATTTTAATAGCTGTTATTTTTGGACTATTAATACGTGTAGCATTAGCATCCGGAATGCCTTTCTACATGGCAGACCTTGTGACAGTTAGCCCTCTTTTCAGAATTTCAACAATTATAATTTTAGTAAATTTAATTCTTGCCTTGTTTAACCTTATACCGATACCTCCACTGGATGGCTCAAAGATATTGTTCTCTTTTCTTTCCCCTAGATATCGTTTCATTCAAGATTTCTTAGAGAGATGGGGAATGTTTGTGCTTTTGTTCTTTGTTATATTCCTCTGGAGTAAAGTTTCACCACTAGTTTATCTCATGTTTTCATTTTTAACAGGAATTAATTTTTCCTAAAGTTTTCCACATTTTTATAGGATATCTTACTATCTTTATTTGTAGTATAATAAAAGATATGAAATTTAAATTAATATCTTTTGTAAAGTCTTATTGGTCCAAAATATTACCAGTGTTGTTTTTTGTTTTACTCCTCGGTGCTTACGCGAACATTTTCGCGATAGGCTCCCCTTATTCTCCTGGTTCAACTTTAGATCCAGAGTGTGCCCCTGGTGAGACGAACTGTACCGTCTTACTTACTTCCACTCAATGGCAAGATGATGATAATGATATTTATTTTACAAATGGGAATGTGGGAATTGGAACTAATAATCCTTCTTCAATTCTGCATATTAAAACAGATGATCCCCAAAATGAATTAAGCAGTTATGAAATAGATGAATCTATTGCGAGCTCTAGCACTTTTGCTATTAGTGGTACAGCAAAGACATGGAGATCTGATGATATGGCCTATAGTTATACCTTACCGTTCTCGTTTCCGTATTTTGGAGAAGGTATAACAGATATTCAAGTGTCTACTAATGGTTATCTTCTTATGTGTGCATCGTGTGGTTCCGATGATTATTATGATGGAGACATAGATATTCCTAATCAGAATGTTATTGCTCCTCTTATGGGTGATCTCAGGACTGATCAAACAGATCAAGATATATTTGTAGATGAAACAATAGCAAACGAAGTAACTATTATTTGGAAAGGTCAGGTATATGGTGGTGGTCCAGTAAATTTTTCTGTAACACTTAAATCTAATGGACAAATTATATTTAAATATGGAGAAGGAAATTCTTCATTTGCTAATCCTGAAGATGGGGTTATTGCAGTTTCAGATGGTTTCGGTGTAAAGTATTTTATATCTTCTTTATCTGGTTCTTCTTCTAAAAATAATGCAAATGATATAACTATTAATATTACAGAAATATCTGGAGTAGCTCCAACTTCCTTGATGTCTTTAAATACAATTTCCTCAGATTTATTCACAGTGTTGGATAATGGTAGAGTTGGAATAGGAAATAGTTTACCAGATTATTCTGCTATTTTAGATATATCTTCTACTAGTAAAGGCGTTCTTGTCCCTCGAATGACTTCTGTTCAGAAGCAAGCCATTCGATCACCAGAGACTTCTCTATTAGTGTATCAAACAGACAGCACTCCAGGTTTTCAATATTATAGTGGTAGCGAGTGGACAAATTTAAAAGAAACTAATGTTGTTAATGTTAGTACCACAACAGGAAGTATATATTCAACTTTATTAGGATCACCATCTATTTCTAATTCAAACTTCTTAGGAAATTTAGCTGGTTCATCTGCATCTAATGCTTATAATTCAAATTTTCTAGGGAGTCAAGCTGGTTCTGGTTCAACCTTTGCTAACGATTCTAGTTTTATAGGTTATGGTGCTGGACAGACCGCTGTTAATGCTAATAAATCCAATTTTATTGGTTCTAGTGCCGGTGCTAGTGCAACTAATGCTTATGGTTCAAATTTTTTTGGTTTTTTTGCTGGTCAGACCGCTTCCAATGCTCATGAATCAAATTTTCTAGGATATCAAGCTGGGTATCAAGCTTCAAATGCTTATGGTTCAAACTTTTTAGGACCTTTTGCTGGTTATGGTGCAACCAATGCTAGCAATTCAATTTTTATTGGTTTAAATGCTGGTAACTCAGATACAGTAAATAATACTACAAATCCAGATAATTGGTCTATTCTTCTTGGTCACAGAACAAGAACAGGAGGGTTTAGTAACTCTGTATTAATTGGAGGTTCAAATAGTGTCTCATATATTTCAAACACAAAGGCTAATCAATTCATGCTTGCACCTACTCTTACCGAATTAAGATTACGAGGAGTAGACTATACTCTACCGTCATCTCAGGGTGGAGCAAGTACCGTACTTACCAATAATGGTAGCGGTGTTCTTACTTGGGCTTCTGCTTCAGGAGGACTTACAAGTAATGCAGATTTTAACACTTTAGGTGGAACAAATGCCGGTCTTAATCTTGTTTCTGGTGCACAATACAATACATTCTTAGGTTATGAGGCCGGGAAGTCTGCTACAAGTGGGGGAACAAATGCAGCAGATCGCAATACTGCTATAGGGTATTCTTCTTTATGGTCTAATACTACAGGCTCTCAAAATGTAGCCTTAGGTATGCAGTCTTTATATAACAACACGACAGGTGTTGATAACACATCTTTGGGTGCAGATTCTTCACGTTTTAATACTACAGGTAGTAAAAATACAGCGAATGGATCAGGTTCTTTGTGGTCTAATGTTGATGGTAATGAGAATACGGTTGATGGTTATCGTTCTTTATTTTCTAATTCTTCTGGTAGTTATAATGTTGCATTAGGATCTAGTGCCGGTCGTTTTATCTCAGGTGGTGTAACTAATAACACAACTGGTGATTATAATATCTTCCTCGGATCTAACACCAAAGCTCTCGCCGACAATGATCAAAACGAAATCGTCATCGGTTACAACACCACCGGTAACGGTTCCAACACCACCACCATCGGTACAGGGAATGTATTGTATGTCGGAGGAGCAAGTATTACAGGTAAAGTAGCCAGATTTACAAACACAGCAGGATACTGTGATATCGATCCATTAAATGTAGCTCTCACATGTTCATCCGACATATCTCTTAAGAAGAATATAACTACACTGGAACAAACACCAGATGGAGAACAAGTTAAATTTGAATTAAACAAAGAGATAGAACTACCATCCACAACCCTAGAGAAGATACTCACTCTAACTCCAGTCACTTATAACTGGAACACCGAAGAGTATGAAGTAGATGAGAATGGTAAAGACAACAAACACATCGGTTTCATTGCTCAAGAGATGGAACAACTATTCCCAGACTTAGTATTCACAGACAAAGATAGAATCAATCCTCTCACTGGTGAAGGACTCAAATCCATCGCTTACTCAAACCTCATACCTTATACCATCAAAGCTCTCCAAGAGATGAATCTAAAAGTAGAAGGTATAAATGAATTCGAATTAGACAAAGATGGTAATACAATAGTGAATTCATTTCGAGATAGTATTGTAGCGTGGTTGGGGAATGTAGAGAATGGAATCAAGTCAGTGTTCTTCGGAGAGGTGCATACGGATCAGCTTTGTCTTGAGGGTTCGGAAGGGGAGGACAGTCTCTGTATTACAAAAGAACAATTACAGCAATTACTAGATAATGCTAATACTGAACCTGCTTCATCTACTGTGGTCCCAGCAAATACATCAGCTACTACTGCAACAGCAACATCAACAACTCCACAGACTTCAACTACTACAACTACTCCAGCTTCATCTACTCCTGCTACTCCGTCTGGCACAGCAACTCCAGTTGATGGCACAGTGGCAAGTGGTACAGAAGGTAGTACCGGCGTTGGTAGTAGCGCTACAGAAAGTCAAAGTGGAACAGAAGGCTCAGGTAATACCGATGGTGCAGATGGTTCAACAAGTGGTGAATAATTTATTATTTTTTTCGTTTTAATTATTAATTGTTTTATATTATCAATAAATTAATTTGTACAAATTATGATTTCAATATTTAAAAAATACTCAAAGTTTATATTCGTCTTGTTTTTCTTGGTCGCTTTCATTTCCTGTGTTGCAGAAGCTTCTGAAACAGACGGCACAATAGACCCTGTAAGTAAGACAGCATTGCTTTGTACAAATGATGGTTGTACAACTACTTCACAAATAAACTTTAAAACTACAAACGGTACACCTGTTCATATAACGGATACTGAAGTTACTGGTTATGCTTGGTCTACTGATATGGGTTGGATAAATATGAATCCCTCTCAGTCTGGAGTTACGAATACTACAGCTGGGGTTTTAGGTGGCTATGCTTGGGGTCAGAATGCTGGTTGGATAAATTTTAGCCCATCTAATGGTGGAGTATCTATAAATAGTACAGGAGAATTTGTTGGTTATGCATGGGCGCAGAATTATGGATGGATTAAATTTGATTGTACAGTTTCAAATGCTTGTGTAAAAACTGATTGGAGACCAGAAAGCGCAAGAGGGAGTGAAGAAAAAGGTTCTACTGTAATAGGAGGGAGTTCTATGATTATAGTTCCTGCTATTCCTCCTTCTATTGTTCCACCTCCATCTAGTGTAAAAACTTTCTGCGAGCTTAATCCTAATCATTCTTCTTGTGTGAATGTAACTCCATCACCTACATTCTGTGAATCTCATCCGTCTGATCCATCTTGCATATCAGCACCTCTTTCTTTCTGTGAGCTCAATCCTAGTCACTCTTCTTGTGTGACGGTAGGGCCGGTGGAGAAGGTGGATGATACAGACGTTACAGAACCTGTAGATCAGGATGATCAAGGTGAAGGGAAAGGGAAGGGTAAGAATATATTTGCTATTACTCAAGTTGATATAGAAAATTTATTAAAAGAATTTAATAAAATAGAAATTGCTGTAGTAAAGACAGTCGAAGAATTGTTGCAAATTATAAAGACTCCTACAGGAGAAGCTGTCACTACTATCATCACAGCGATAGGTGTGATCTCTGGTGCAACCATCGGACTAGCTACTGTCCTCTTTGCAAACCCTCTTACTTTCTCTGAGTTATTCCTAATACCTCTACGTATTTGGAGTTTGATTCTCGCAGCTTTGGGTATAAAGAAGAGGAGTCGCCCATGGGGAACTGTATACGATAGTATTACGAAGCAACCACTCGACCCAGCTTATGTTATTTTGCAAGATTTGAATGGTAATGAAGTTGCTACTTCTATTACAGATCTAGATGGTCGTTACGGATTCCTTGTTCCTGCTGGTCAATATATAATGATTGCAAATAAAACGAACTATGATTTCCCATCAAAGAAATTACTAGGAAAATCTGAAGATGAGCTTTATCACGATTTGTATTTTAGTGGCATTATTGAAGTTGTAGAAGGGGGAGTGATAACGAAGAATATCCCTATGGATCCTCTTAAGTTTGATTGGAATGAATTTGCGAAGAAAGATCAGAAGCTTATGAGATTCTTCTCGAAGAGAGATGTATTTATTTCCAAATTATCAAACTTCTTGTTTATTTTTGGATTTATTATTACATCCATTGCCGTACTCGCTACTCCAAAAGTTTACAATATAGTTATCTTCTGTATTTATTCGATACTATATATATTGAAGCACACAGTTATGAAAGCAAGACCTTATGGTAGATTAACAGAGGGAGGTAATCCATTGTCATTTGCAATCATACGTGTATTCTCTGTTAGTGCTGAGCACGAGATTATCCACAAAGTATCAGATAAGACAGGTAAGTATTATTGTCTGATCCCTAATGGTAATTATTATATAAAGATTGAGAAGAAAAATGAAGATGGAAGTTATACACTTGTATACACCTCGTCTCCTGTAGAAGTGAAGAAGGGTTATATAAATAATAACTTCAAAATATAAAGAATTGAGAGCCGGGGCCACACTTACTTTGGTAGAAAAACAAAGTAAGTGTGGCCCCTTGCTTTTTTATCTAATATATAGTAAATTAGTTTAACTAGTCGTTCAGACTATTTTTGTTTAATATTATGCCTACAATCAATCAATTGGTTCGAAAGAATCGTAAAACAATTAAAAAGAAATCAAAGGCCGTAGCTTTAGCTCGCGGTTTTAATACAGTTAGTAATAAACCAGTATATTATCCATCCCCATTTAAGCGTGGTGTTTGTACTAAAGTTTCTACTACTACCCCTAAGAAGCCTAACTCAGCTCTCCGAAAGATTGCCCGTGTTCGTCTTACAAACGGTATGGAAGTTACTGCATACATTCCAGGTGAAGGTCACAACTTACAAGAACACTCAGTCGTTATGATTCGTGGTGGTCGTGTAAAAGACTTGATCGGAGTTCGTTATCATATAGTTCGTGGTCGTCTCGATGCTACTGGAGTAGAGAAGCGTCGTCAGGCAAGAAGTCGCTACGGAGCTAAGACACCTAAAGTAGCAGCTAAAAAATAATTAAAATATATGCGAAGACCAGTAAAAAACAGAAACATAGTTAACCCAGACATAGTCTATAATTCACAAAAGCTTGCGAAGTTTATAAATATTGTTATGCAAGATGGTAAGAAGGATACAGCTCGTAATGCTATCTACAAAGCTTTTGAGATAATCAAAGAAAAGACAGGTAATCCAAATCCATTAGAAGTTTTCGATACAGCTATTAAGAACGCAGGTCCTACAGTGGAAGTTCGCTCAAGAAGAATCGGTGGTGCAAACTATCAAGTTCCTCGAGAGGTTCGCCCAGAGAGAAGGACAGCATTAGCTATGCGTTGGATAATCGGAGCAGCTAGAAGTAAGAAAGGAGCCCCTATTCATGAAAAGCTAGCCGAAGAACTAATACTCGCTTCTAAGAATGAAGGTATTGCAGTTAAGAAACGTGATGATACTCATAAGATGGCAGAGAGTAACAAAGCATTTGCCCATTTTGCTTGGTAATATAAAATCAAACCTAAATCAAAACTCCCCGAAAGGGGAGTTTTGTATTGCAAATTTTAGTTTTTTATTGTATATTCAGATGACAAAAGACTTAATTGTCGCCTGCCTTAGGTAGGTAAATTTTATTTTTAGCAACATAATTTATATATATGGAAAGAGATTATCCACTAGAGAAAGTTCGAAATTTCGGTATCATAGCCCACATTGATGCGGGTAAGACTACCACAAGTGAGCGTGTCTTGTTTTATACAGGAGTATCACACAAAATAGGTGAAGTTCATAACGGTGAAGCCACAACAGACTGGATGGAACAAGAGCAAGAGAGAGGTATTACTATTACTTCTGCTGCTGTTACTTGTTTCTGGAATCCTACTTATGCCCCAACCGACAAGAGTAAGAAGCATCGCTTTAACATCATCGATACACCAGGTCACATTGACTTTACTGTTGAAGTGAAGAGATCTCTTCGTGTTCTCGACGGAGCCGTTGTTGTTTTCGATGGAGTTGCTGGAGTAGAACCTCAATCAGAAACAAACTGGCGCTATGCTGATGAAGCTATGGTCCCTCGAATCTGTTTTGTGAATAAGCTTGATCGTACAGGTGCTTCATTTGAACACTCATACAAGACTATCTTAGATCGATTGAATAGAAGTGCTGTTCGTATGCAAATTCCAATCGGACTTGAAGATAAATTTGAAGGTGTTGTTGATTTGTTAAAAATGAAAGCCTACTATTTCGAAGGAGAAATGGGAAGTAATGTAATAGAGAAAGATATTCCAGAAGAATTAAAAGCAGATGCAGAGAAATATCATCATGAACTTATAGAGAAGATCGTTGAACAAGATGATGTCATGATGACAGAATACCTTGATGGTAAAGTTCCATCAATTGATGTATTAAAAGCAACACTCAGAAAGGCCGTTATTGCAAACAAGATATTCCCAGTATTTGCTGGTAGTGCTCTTAAGAATAAGGGAGTACAACTCGTACTCGATGCTGTTGTTGACTACCTTCCAAGTCCTTTGGATATTCCTGCTATTGGTGGTACAAACCCAGATACAGACGCAATTGAAACTCGACCCGCATCTGATGCTGAACCATTTGCAGCTCTTGCATTCAAGGTTGCTACTGATCCATTCGTAGGACAGATTATATTCTTCCGTGTTTACTCAGGTTCTCTTTCTGCTGGAAGTTATGTTTACAATCCACGTACAAGGAACAAAGAAAGAATCGGACGTATTCTTCGAATGCATGCTAACGATCGTGAAGAAGTGAAGAAAGTTTATGCAGGGGAGATCGCAGCTGCTGTTGGACTTAAAGATACTATTACTTCAGACACTCTCTGTGATGAGGAGCACCCAATAGAGCTCTACCGTATTATCTTCCCAGAGCCAGTTATTCAACTACGTGTTGAGCCGAAGACAAAAGCAGACCAAGAGAAAATGGGTATGGCCCTCTCAAGACTTGCTCAAGAAGATCCAACATTTAGAGTTACTACAGATGCTGAAACAAACGAGACAATCATTGCAGGTATGGGAGAACTTCACCTCGAAATCATTGTTGATCGTATGAAGCGAGAATTCTCAGTTGAGACAAACGTTGGTAAGCCACAAGTTGCATACAGAGAGACCATTACAGGTGAAGCAACTGTTGAAGGTAAATACATCAAACAATCAGGAGGACGTGGTAACTATGGTCACGTTAAAATCAGAATCAAGCCTATGGATCAGAGTATTAAGGCAGAAGATCTTCCAAAGAACGTGAAGAGAGAGAAAGGATTTGAATTCATCAATACAATTAAAGGAGGTGCTATTCCACAAGAATACATTCCTGCTTGTGAAAAAGGATTCAAAGAAGGTCTTGATCGTGGAGTTCTTGCTGGCTTCAAACTTGAGAACGTTTCTGTTGAACTTTATGATGGATCATTCCATGATGTTGACTCCAACGAAATGGCCTTCAAGATTGCCGCAAGTATGGCAATACAAGATGCATGTAAGATGGCTCGTCCAGTTATCCTTGAGCCTATGATGAGTGTAGAAGTTATTACTCCAGATAAATTCATGGGTGATGTTACAGGATCTCTCTCTTCAAAGAGAGGACTTATCGAAGGAATGGAAGCTCGTGGTCTAAACCAAGTAGTTAAAGCTGTAGTTCCTCTTTCTGAAATGTTTGGATACATGACAGCCCTTCGTTCTATGACTGAAGGTAGAGCTGGATTCACTATGGAATTCGTTCGTTATGATATAGTTCCACAAAGTGTCGCAACTGCAATTATCGAAAGTAGAAAATAATTTAACTTTTTAAATTAAATAATAGCCCACGGGAATACCCGCGGGCTATTATTTTTATTGTATCTGTATTATAATGTATTCATGGTCCGCAAAATAAAAACAAAAGTTTTTTTAAAGATTTTTTCTGTGTTTTTATTCTTGCTCCTTCTCGGCGCTTATGCGAACATCTTCGCCTTATTTGATGGCCAGAAGTACGCCCCCGGTGCAACTCTCGATCCAGAATGCGCTCCTACAGATACGAATTGTACAGTAGCAGGGAATCCATGGCTGACTTCTTCTTCTGGTATTTATCATGAAGGGAATGTGAATGTAGGTGTCGATACTGCCTCGGTCTCTACTTCTATTAGTGGAGGGAGTATTCTAACTAGTTCAATTGTAGATTCTGTTAACCCTAATAGTTTGAATATGATGCCTTCTATTGCAGTAGGTAATGATGGGAACCCGATAATTGCTTATT